>TARA_R110001599_G_scaffold280797_3_pt1 | contig 55666 bp, 44 predicted proteins | sample TARA_R110001599 | Tara Oceans TARA_R110001599 (sample SAMEA4398360) | marine metagenome | biome: Polar Biome; feature: [MES] marine water layer (ENVO:01000295) within the mesopelagic zone...; material: water (ENVO:00002006), including particulate matter (ENVO:01000060) such... | reverse complement strand
GCAGCGGGCTTTAAAGGAGCCAGTTCGCGCTCAGAATCTCGCTTATCACGAGCCTGAATCTCCAATAAAAGGGTCGCGAGATTAACATTATCACCCTTTGATTTCAACTGCTTATAGCGCCGCTCGGCGCGTTCCTCTGCGCTGGCGGTTAAAAATATTTTGAGCGGTGCATCGGTAAACACCACCGTACCCATGTCCCGGCCATCAGCGACCAGCCCCGGCGTTTGCGCAAAATCCCGCTGACGCTGCAATAAGGCGCTGCGCACGGCGCCCAAAACGGCGACTTTCGAAGCGAGTAAACCGGTTTTCTCGGTGCGCAGCTCGCCGCTCACGTCATCGCCTTCCAGCAGCACCGAGGTAGGTTCACCTGATTCACCGGGCACAAACTGTACATCTAAATTTTTGGCCAGTTCAGCAACTGCCAGCTCATCGTCTAAAGCTATGCCATGACGATCGGCAGCCATACCCGTCAAACGGTATAAGGCACCACTGTCTAATAAGTGCCAACCAAAATGACGCGCCAAGGTCTGACACAAAGTGCCTTTGCCGGAACCGCTGGGGCCGTCAATGGCAATAACGGGAACATTACTCATGAGGCATTCTCTGCATCAAATTGCTCGATCTGCATCCCCAAGCTCGCCGCCAATTCAACAAAGTTCGGGAATGAGGTCGCTACATTATCACAATCCTGTATCCGAATTGTTTCAGTCGCGCGCAGCGAGGCCACCGCAAAGGACATGGCAATACGGTGATCGTGGTGGCTATTAACTGTTGCACCGGTGATTTGACCGCCTTCAATCACAATACCGTCTTCAGTCGGTACAGCCGAAATACCCATCGCCTGCAGACCATCGGCCATGACTTGAATTCGATCGCTCTCTTTAACCCGCAATTCTTCGGCGCCGGTCAATACCGTGCGACCTTCCGCGCAAGCGGCTGCCACAAACAGCACGGGAAATTCATCAATGGCTAAAGGCACCTGATCTTCAGGAATATTAATACCCTTAAGCTTGGCATGGCGAATACGAATATCTGCCACTGGCTCGCCACCCACTTCGCGCTCATTAAAGACGGTGATATCACCACCCATGGCACGAAGAATATTGATAACGCCAACGCGGGTGGGGTTAATACCAACGTGCTCAAGGGTTAAATCGGCATTGGGGCAAATACTCGCCGCCACCATAAAAAAGGCCGCCGAAGAGATGTCCGCTGGCACGTCAATGTGTACTGCCGACAAACGACCGCCACCCTGAAGCGTGGCCACGGGGCCCGTGACCTGAACGTCGTAGCCAAAACCACGCAGCATGCGCTCGCTGTGATCTCGAGTGGGCGCTGGTTCAGTGGTGCGGGTTTGACCTTCCGCGTACAAGCCAGCCAGCAGCACGCAGGATTTGACCTGAGCACTGGCCATGGGTAGCACGTAATCAATACCCTGTAATTTACTGCCGCCGCGCAGTGTTAAGGGTGGACGACCACCCTCACCGGTTTCAACCACCGCGCCCATTGCACGCAGCGGCGCCGCCACGCGCTCCATCGGCCGCTTGCTCAGCGATACGTCACCAGTCATGGTGACATCAAAATTTTGCCCCGCAAGTAAACCCGCCAGCAGACGCATCGAGGTGCCAGAGTTACCCACATACAAATCGCCCGCAGGCGCTTTTAAGCCATCGCGGCCGACACCGTGAATCACTACTCGGCCATTTTCCGGGCCGTCGATTTGCACACCCATGGCCTGAAAGGCTTTCAGCGTTGACAGCGCATCTTCACCTTCAAGAAAGCCATCAACGGTGGTGGTGCCATCAGCAATCGCGCCGAGCATAATGGAGCGATGGGAAATAGATTTATCACCGGGAACACGGGCTGTACCGCGCATCTGACCACCGGGCTGCAATAGGAATTCCACGATTAGAGTCTCTTTAATAAGCTAATTAAGATGAGGGCGATTTCTTTTGCCGACAGAGGTACTGCCCGAGAAAGTGTTCGTCGCGAGCGCGCTTAGCACGATCAAAGGTGGCATAAAGGGTTTCGCCATCGCCGCTCGCAATGGCCGCACGGACTTTGTCTAAATGGGCACTAAAATCATCTATGCCCTGTAATATCGCGTCTTGATTGGCAAGAGCAATATCGTGCCACATGGTTGGGTCGCTGGAGGCAATACGCGTAAAGTCGCGAAAACCACCGGCGGCAAAACGGAAAATATCTGCTGCAGACCCATTCTGAGCAAGGGCATCAACGAGGGTATACGCAAGCACATGAGGCAAGTGGCTGGTCGCCGCCAGCACTGAGTCGTGTTCGGCCACGTCCATACACACCACTTCGGCGCCGCAGACTTCCCACATGGCCTGTATCAGCGCTGTTGCAGCTTCGGCAGTCGTGGCTAAAGGCGTCAGTATTACTCGATGATCTAAAAATAAATCGACGGTAGCGGCTTCCACGCCGCTCTGCTCAGATCCCGCAATGGGATGACCCATCACAAAATTTGCAGGGACTTCACCAAATACGCGCTCAGCGGCGCGCTGCATATTGCCCTTCACACTGGCAACATCGGTGACAATCATCGACGGCGTCATTAGCGGTGCCAGCTCAGCCAGTACTTTTTCAGCAATCAAGGTCGGCGTGGCAATGACCACCACATCAGCATTCGCAACAGCCTCTTTCATATCAAGGGTCCACGCGTCGATCACACCCAGCGCTAAACCTTTTTCTAAGGAGGCTGCGCGGCGTCCCGTAGCAACCACCTCACCTACCGCGCCCTGCGCTTTCAGTGCACGAGCCAGTGAGCCGCCCATCAGCCCAAGACCGATAATGGCGAGTTTATTGATATAAAACTTAGACACTCAACACCTTTTTCAGCGCAGCAAGAAAGCGCTGATTCTCGTGTTTAAGGCCAATCGACACCCGCAAGTGTTTGGGCATTTGATACACGCCAACCGGCCGCACAATAACACCTTCACGCAAAAGTGCTTGGTAAATTGGCATGGCATCGCCCGCCAACTCAATAGCAACAAAATTACCCAACGAGGGAATATAAGCCAGACCTAGCGTATCCAAACCCTGACATAGCTGCTGCATACCGTCGCGATTGACCTGCTGACTACGCTGCAAATAATCATCGTCATCCAGCACTGCAAGGGCCGCCGCCAAGGCCGGCACACTAACATTAAAGGGCGCTCGCACTCGGTTCAGCAAATCGGCGGTTTCAGCGCTACTTATACCATAGCCAATACGCAAACCAGCTAGGCCGTAGGCCTTAGAAAAAGTACGGGTAACAATAATATTTGAATAGGTCTTTAAAAAATCGAGACCATCCGGAAAGTCATCGGCGCCGGCAAATTCAATATAAGCCTCATCAAGCACCACCATCACATGGTCTGGCACTTTAGCGAGAAACGCCGACAATTCTTTGCAATTTAAGTAATTGCCAGTGGGGTTATTGGGGTTGGCAATAAACACCACACGGGTATCGGCTTCAATTGCCGCCGCCATGGCATCAAGGTCGTGACCCCAGTTTTTCGCAGGCGTTACTATCGCGCGGGCGCCCACGGCCTGTACGGCGATGGGGTAAACAATAAAGGCGTGCTGGGAAAATACGGCTGAGCAGCCTGGCCCGAGAAACGTGCGCGCAATAAGGTCAAGCACATCATTCGAACCATTGCCGAGAGTAAACTGCAGCTCAGTCACACCTAATTTTACTGCCAATTTTTTCTTAAGCTCAAAACCGCTGGCATCGGGGTAAAGATGCAGATTTTTTAAGGCTTTTTCAGCCGCAGCCAAGGCCAGCGGTGACGGTCCCAGCGGGTTTTCATTGCTGGCCAGCTTAACAACATCGCTTAAACCCAGCTCGCGCTGCAACTCTTCAATCGGTTTGCCCGGCTGGTAGGGCTGTAAACCACGCACACCGGCATTCGCCAGCGCAAATACATCGCAACTCACTATTCAGTTACCTTCCGCATTAGGGCTAGGGGCAAACACATAACTAAAGCGCCGCCTTGGGGTAAGAACCCAAGACTTTAAACATAATGGAGTGCTGCTCAATGGTATTGAGAATATCGATAATTTTAGGATCGTCGCGATGACCTTCAAATTCGATAAAGAACACATAGGTCCACGTCTCGCTACGCGAAGGTCTGGTATCTATCCGGGTTAGCATGACATCGGCTTGCTGGAACGGCTCTAACAGCTTAAACAACGCTCCTGGGCGGTTGCGAGCAGAGACCACCAAGGACGTTTTATCACGACCACTGGGCGACACATTCTCGCGACCAATAATAAGAAAACGCGTGGTATTGTCGGGCTGATCTTCGATATTACCCGCCAAGCGCTGCAAGCCGTATTGGCTTTCCGCCAAATCCCCTGCAATCGCAGCGACGCCCTCCTCCTCTGCCGCCATTCTCGCGGCTTCGCCATTACTGCTTACTGCAGCGCGCTCAATACCGGGGAAATTCGCATCCAACCAGCGGCGGCTTTGCGCCAAAGCTTGTTGGTGAGCACAGATACGCTTTATTTCTTTGCCAGAAGTTTGGCTGCTTACCAAAAGGTGTAGGCGAATTCGCAGTTCAACTTCACCGCAAATCTTTAGTGGCGAATTAATAAAAGCATCTAAGGTGTGAGAAACCATTCCCTCGGTAGAGTTCTCTACCGGCACCACGCCATAATGGCACTGACCGGATTCTACTTTGGCAAACACACCATCAATAGACGCCTGAGGCAAACTGATCACCGCGTGGCCAAAGTGCTTCAATGCCGCTGCTTGGGTAAAGGTGCCGCCGGGGCCGAGATAAGCCACTTCCATCGGCTTTTCCAGCGCCAAACACGCCGACATAATTTCGCGAAAGATAAACGCGACAGTGTCGTCAGCCAAGGGGCCCTTATTGGCCGCCTTCACCCGCTCTAAGACCTGAGCCTCACGCTCGGGGCGATAAAACAATAACTGCTGGGAGCTATTGCTGTCGCCACTGGACTCAAACTGCTGGGCCGCCGCGAATTCAGCCAACTTAACTTCAGCCACTTGCTGGGCACAGCGGGCGCGTCTATTCAATAACTCGTGTATCTGGGTATCGATGCTGTCGATATCCTGACGCAGGGTATTGAGATCTACTGGCGACGTTTTACTTTCACTCATAGTCTTAGCTGTTCTGCTCGGCGAAGGTTTTCATGTAGGCGATTAAGGCATCTACTGCTTCTTCTGGTACCGCATTGTAAACACTGGCGCGCATACCACCCACAGAGCGGTGGCCTTTCAAATTCAGCAGTCCCGCTTCTTCAGCACCGGCAAGGAAAGCTTTGTCCAAGCTTGCGTCTGCCAAAACAAAGGGAATATTCATCAGCGAGCGGCTCGCCACTTCAACGGGGTTGCTGTAAAAACCGCTGGCATCAATATAGCTATACAGTTTTTTTGCTTTACGGCGGTTAAGCACTTCCATCGCTTCCAGACCACCCTGGGCCTTCAGCCATTTAAATACCAAGCCCGCCAAATACCACGCCAAGGTTGGCGGGGTATTGTACATAGAGTCATTATCGGCAGCCGTCTTGTAATCCATCATCGTTGGCGTCATCGCGTTGGCTTTACCCAACAGGTCTTTGCGCACAATAACGATGGTCAAACCGGCAGGGCCGATGTTTTTCTGGGCCCCGGCGTAGATCAAGCCAAACTTATTCACATCGACCGGACGCGACAAAATAGTCGACGACATATCGGCGACTAAGGGCACCTTGCTTTCTGGTGTCCAGAAAAACTCCAAACCGCCAATCGTTTCATTTGGCGTGTAATGCAAATACGCCGCATCTTCGCTCAGATTCCAGCTATCAAAAGCAGGAATTGTGGTGAAGTTAGTGTCTTCTGAACTGGCGACCACATTCACTTTGGCATAGCGCTTGGCTTCTTTAATGGCCTTTTTAGACCACTCACCGGTATTCACGTAGTCAACAACCTTGCCTTCACCCATCAGGTTTAAAGGTACGGCAGAAAATTGGCTGCTAGCGCCGCCTTGCAAGAACAGCACGGCGTAGTCGTCGGAAATCCCCATCAACTCGCGCAGATCGGCCTCAGCCTCATTGGCAATACCAACCATCTCATCGGAGCGGTGGCTCATTTCCATTACTGACAAACCGCGCCCTTGCCAATCCAGCATTTGCTCGGCGGCTTCAGTTAATACGGCTTCAGGAATAGAAGCTGGGCCTGCACAAAAATTAAAACGACGTGCCATTTACGTTGCCACTCCAAAGATTAAAAATTAAATAGCGGCAGAGCGTTAAGCCCGCCGCCTTTACTTAGCTAAAAAATTTGCGAATAAACAGCTTACTCGTCAACCGCAGGCGCATCGTCAGCGGCACTATCATCTGGCTCAGCGGCAATCACATCCGCCTCGCTCGCGACAATTGGCTCGCCGTCTTCATCCAATGGCAATGCTTCGTCTTCTTCGTCTACCCGTTGCACGCCGACCAAATGCTCGTCTTCTTTAAGACGAATAACTCGAACACCTTGGGTATTACGGCTCAGAATCGACACTTCATCGGTGCGGGTACGCACCAAGGTGCCCTGATCACTGATCAGCATCAGATCGTCGCCTTCAAAGACTTGCACGGCGCCAACCAGTGGGCCATTACGCTCGCTCATGGCCATGGCGATAACACCGCGGTTACCGCGCCCTTTAGCAGGAAAATCTTCAACCAAAGTACGCTTACCGTAGCCATTTTCAGACACGGTCAACACACAGCCGCCCTCTTGGGGAATAATCATGGCAATGGCGCGCTGACCTTCATCCATACGGATACCGCGCACACCGCGCGCAGTACGGCCCATGGCGCGCACATCTTGCTCAGCAAAACGCGCCGCTTTACCCGCACTGGTCAACAGCAGGATATCGTTTTCGCCGTTAGTGATTGCGGTGCCAATGAGCACATCGCCTTCGTCCAATTCTATTGCGCGCAAGCCCACACTGCGCTGGCGAGAAAAGGCCTCTAGCGGGGTCTTTTTCACGGTACCCAGACCGGTGGCCATAAAGATGAAATAGCCTTCGGTGTACTCATTAACTGGCAGTATTGAGGTAATACGTTCGTCTTCACCCAGTGGCAATAAATTCACCATTGGTCGGCCCCGGGAGTTGCGGCCTGCAACTGGAATTTGGTAAACCTTCAGCCAGTAAACCTTACCAATATTACTGAAACACAAAATAGTGGTATGGGTGTTCACCACCAATAAATGCTCAACAAAATCTTCGTCTTTAACCGAGGTCGCCGATTTGCCCATACCACCGCGACGCTGGGCTTGGTAGGTGTCTAAGGGCTGCGACTTGGCGTAACCGCCGTTGGAAATAGTCACAACGCGGTCTTCTTCAGGAATCAGGTCTTCGTGGTTCAAATCCAGATGCGAGGCAACGATCTCACTGCGGCGCTCATCGCCGTAATCGGCCACAACCTGCTCAAGTTCACCGCGAATAACCGCAATCAACACATCAGGGTTCGCCAAAATATTCAGATATTCAGCAATTTCCAACAAGCGTTCCTGATATTCGCCCAGCAGCTTCTCGTGCTCAAGACCGGTCAGCTTTTGCAGACGCAAATCCAGAATTGCCTGCACCTGCACTGGCGACAAGTAATACTGGCCGTCACGCATGCCGTACATGTCTTCTAAATCGTCGGGGCGGCAGGCATTTTCGCCAGCGCGCTCCAGCATGCCAGCCACATCACCCAATTTCCACGGACGAGAAATCAAGGCATCTTTCGCCTCTTGGGTGGTTGCCGAGGCTTTAATAGTGGTAATAATTTCATCAATATTGGAAATCGCAATGGCGAGACCTTCCAATACATGACCGCGCTCCCGCGCCTTGCGCAGCAAGTACACAGTACGACGAGTAACGACTTCGCGGCGATGGCGAATAAAGTATTCAATGAGCTGCTTTAAATTCAGAATGCGCGGCTGCTTGTCGACCAAGGCGACAATATTAATACCAAATACATTCTGCAGCTGGGTCTGGGCATAAAGGTTGTTTAAGACCACTTCGCCGCTTTCGCCGCGCTTCATTTCAATAACCACGCGTAAACCGTCTTTATCAGACTCATCGCGCAGCTCAGAAATGCCTTCTATTTTCTTCTCTTTAACCAGTTCGGCGATTTTCTCAATCAACCGCGCTTTGTTTACCTGATAAGGCAACTCGTGGACGATAATTGTTTCGCGGTGGGTTTTTTCATCAATAATCACTTCGGCGCGAGCGCGGATGTAAATACGACCACGGCCGGTTTTATACGCCTCGACGATGCCAGCGCGGCCATTGATGATTGCCGCCGTTGGAAAGTCTGGGCCAGGAATATGCTCCATCAACTCTTCAACGGTGATATCGGGATTATCGAGGGTTGCCAAACAACCGTTAATCACTTCGGTCAGATTGTGGGGCGGAATATTGGTCGCCATACCTACCGCGATACCTGAGGAGCCGTTAATCAGCAGCGCAGGGATCTTAGTTGGCATTACCTCTGGAATTTGCTCGGTGCCATCGTAGTTAGGCACCCAATCCACGGTCTCTTTATCGAGGTCCGCAAGGATTTCATGGGCAATTTTGCGCATGCGGATTTCGGTATAACGCATGGCCGCCGCGTTATCACCGTCGATAGAACCAAAGTTACCTTGGCCATCAACCAGCATATAGCGCAACGAAAACGGCTGCGCCATACGAACGATGGTGTCATACACCGCGGAATCGCCGTGGGGATGGTATTTACCAATAACATCACCAACGACACGGGCCGACTTTTTATAGCCCTTATTCCAGTCGTTATTGAGTTCGCTCATCGCGAACAATACCCGGCGATGAACCGGCTTCAAACCATCCCGGACGTCGGGCAATGCCCGACCCACAATAACGCTCATTGCATAATCGAGGTAGGACTGCTTTAGCTCATCCTCAATATTGACCGGCAAAATCTCTTTAGCTATATCAGCCATGAACGGGGTAATTCCTTATTATGGATACGCGCTTCGCAGCATTGTCGCTGAGAAATCGGCCGCATTCGGTATTTAAGCCAGTACTGACACCATCACCGCAAACGACGCAACAGCTCGAAGCAGAAAATAAAGGGGCGATGATAGCATATTTTCAACGACCTAAGACAGTTCAAAATCGCCGTAAATCAATGTGCTATCGCCACAAATCAGCCCACAGCACCCCTGTTTGCGGGTATACTTGCGACTTTGCTCAACAGGACCCGGACAGCCCTATGCCCGCCCCCACAATCAATAGCGCCGACACCCTGATTTTTGCCCGCTGGATAATACCGGTCACCCCCGCCAGCGCGCCGCTTAGCCATTACGCCATCGCCATTAATGACGGCGTAATCAGCGCCATATTGCCAGCTACCGAAGCGCAGGCCATCACCGCCAAGGAGATCCTTCACCTCGACCACCATGCGGTGATGCCAGGCCTAATCAACGCCCACGGCCATGCCGCCATGAGCCTGTTTCGCGGCATGGCCGACGACAAAGCCCTGCACACTTGGCTTAACGACCACATCTGGCCCGCCGAAGGCCAATGGGTAAACGAAGATTTTGTGCGCGACGGCAGCGAGCTGGCCATTGCCGAAATGCTCCGCAGCGGCACCACGACCTTTAGTGATATGTATTTTTTCCCCGAGGTTACCGCCCAAGTAGCACGTAAAGCCGGCATTCGCGCCCAACTCAGCTTTCCCATATTCGATTTCCCCTGCGCCTGGGGCAGTGGGCCTGACGACTACTTTCGTAAAGGCCTCGCCCTACTCGACGAACACAAATACAGCGCGCTGATTAATATTGCCTTTGGCCCCCACGCGCCCTATACCGTGGGCGATGAGGCCATGCAGCGCATTGTGACCTTTGCTGCGGAACTGGACGTACCTATTCAAATCCACCTGCATGAAACCCAGCAGGAAGTGGATGACGCCGTAGCGCAATCGGGCAAGCGGCCGATTGCCCGTCTCGCCGAGCTAGGTCTACTCGGCCCCAAGACCCAGTGCGTGCACTTAACCGCCCTCAACGACGAGGATATTGCCACGCTCGCCAGCCATGGCTGCCACGCGGTGCACTGTCCCGAATCTAATTTAAAGCTGGCCAGCGGCTTTTCGCCCGTCGAAAAAATGCGCGTGGCAGGTATTAATGTCGCCATTGGCACCGACGGCGCCGCCAGCAATAACGACCTGGATCTATTTGGCGAAATGCGCACCGCCGCCCTGCTGGGCAAGGCGGTCGCCGGTGACGCCAGCGCCCTGCCCGACAGCTATGCCCTAGAAATGGCCACAATCAACGGCGCAAAAGCGCTGAGCATCGATCATTTGGTGGGCAGCCTTGAAGTCGGCAAACAGGCAGACATTATTGCCATAGACCTCGCCGCGCTGGAACAGCAGCCGATTTACAACCCCGTCTCACAAATTGCGTACACCAATATCAGCCACCGGGTTCGCTATAGCTGGATCATGGGCCGCAAGGTACTGGATAATGGCGAACTAACCACGTTAGACAGCCGGGACATCATTGCCCGCGCCGAGCTCTGGCGCAAAAAAATTAGCGGAGAATAAAATGCAACAGCCTCATTCAAGCAGCGCAACTAGCAATGTCGACCCCGCAGAAATCGCCAAGTTTGAAGAACTCGCCCACCGCTGGTGGGACCGCAACAGCGAATTCAAACCCCTGCACGACATCAATCCGCTGCGGGTTAACTATATTGACGAGCGCTCACCGCTGGCCGAGCGCAGGGTAGTCGATATTGGCTGCGGCGGCGGCATACTGTCTGAATCTATGGCCCAGCGCGGCGCCACGGTCAAGGGCATCGACATGGGCGAAACCCCACTCAGCGTCGCCCGCATGCATCAGCTAGAGTCCGGCACCAAGGTTGAGTATGTACAAATTACCGCCGAAGAACTCGCCGAGGCAGAAGCCGGCAGCTACGACGTGGTCACCTGTCTAGAAATGCTAGAACACGTGCCCGATCCATCATCAGTCATTCGCGCCTGCGCCAAACTCTGTAAACCCGGTGGCGATATTTATTTCTCAACCATCAACCGCAACCCTAAGGCCTTTATGTTCGCTATTGTTGGTGCCGAGTATTTATTAAAAATGCTGCCCCGTGGCACCCACGACTTCAGCCGCTTTATTCGCCCTGCCGAGCTGGCCAACTGGGTGCGTCAAGCCGACTTACAGCTGCAGCATATGACTGGCTTAACCTACAACCCCATACTGCGCACTTATCGTCTTAACGATAAAGATGTCGACGTCAATTACATGATTCACGTGAAGAAGCCACTTTAATGTTAAAGGCTGTATTATTTGATCTGGATGGCACCCTGCTTGATACCGCAGTGGATTTCACCGCGGTATTAAACGCCATGCTCAGCGAGCGCGAATTAGCGCCGCAGCGTTATGACGAGGTGCGCAAGCGGGTGTCCGATGGCGCCCGCGCAGTGGTCAGCCTCGGTTTTCAACAGCAAGAAGGCGAAGCGGGTTTCCAAGCCCTGCTCGATGAATTTCTTGACCGCTACCTGGCTCAGCTCGCGGTCAGCACTACACTTTTCCCCGGTATGAGCGAAGTCTTGACGCACATAGAATCACTCGGCATGAAATGGGGCATCGTCACCAACAAGCCCGCCCGCTTCACTGAGCCACTGCTCGCGGCAATGGGCCTAGGCCAGCGCTGCGCCACCGCGATTTGCCCAGACCACGTCACAAATCGCAAGCCCCACCCTGAACCGATCTACTTGGCCTGCAAAGAAATCGACTGCCTGCCCGCACACACCATTTACGTGGGCGACCACCGCCGCGATATCGACGCCGGCCGCAATGCCAGCATGCGCACCGTGGCCTGCGCTTACGGCTATGTTTCAGCCGGTGACAGCGCCGAAAGCTGGGCAGCAGACTACCTCGTCGCCCAAGCCCTAGATTTAATTCCCTTAATTAACCAGCTACATACTTCTTAAGCCGAGGATAATCCGTGCCCCTAAGCCTCCCCAGTGATTTCATTGCCGCTCCCCAATGTTTAGCGGGTAAAACCATTTTAGTGACCGGTGCTGGTGACGGCATTGGCCGTGCGGCAGCGTTAAGCTTTGCCGAACACGGCGCCACCGTGATTTTACTCGGCCGCACCGTTGAAAAACTGGAAGCGGTCTACGACGAGATCGAAGCCGCTGGCTACCCCCAAGCCGCAATCTACCCCGTGCATTTACGCGGCGCGGTGATGAAAGATTACGAGGAGCTGGCCAACACCATTGAACGGGAATTTGGTCACCTTGACGGCCTGCTTCACAATGCTGGCATACTCGGCCAGCGCCGTACTTTGGCACAAACAACGGTCGACAGCTGGGACGACGTATTGCACGTCAATATCACCGCCGCGTTTATGATGACCCAAGCCCTGCTTCCAATGTTAGCCGCCGCCAACTCAGCCTCTATTGTGTTGACCTCATCCAGCGTCGGCCGCAAAGGTCGGGCATTCTGGGGGGCCTATGCGGTCTCTAAATTCGCCACCGAAGGTTTTATGCAGGTCTTGGCCGACGAAGAGTTTGAGCTAAACAACACGCGGGTGAACACCATCAACCCCGGCGCCACCCAAACCGTCATGCGCCGCACTGCCTACCCTGGTGAAAATCCGCAGGACAATCCGCTACCCGACGTTATTATGCCGCTGTATCTGTATTTGATGAGTGACGCTAGCGCGAAGGTTAACGGCCAGCAATTTGACGCCCAGCCAAAAGACTAAGCCATCAAGCGCAGATTGTTTACCTAGGAGCTTTAAAAGGGATATAAATCGGAGGGGGACGCGCTGCTCATCAAATAAACTGACATGCAGCGCGATCGGTTTTCGTCAGTCGCGCAACATGCCCTGCATTAATTCGATCTGCTGCTGATAGGCCTCATCGCTTTCACCCGGTGTTACCGGCAAACCGAGTCGCGCAAATGCGGTCACCTCAGCCCAATCGACTTCCGCCAAGGGGTGCTGCGTACCGACATACGTTTGCAATCTTGCTACGGTGACAATATCGGCATAATCCGCTTTTTCAATATCACGACTAAAATCGGCGCAGCCTTCAGGAACAACAATTAACTCCTGGGCAAAACCCCAAACCTCTAGAATTCGGCGCCCCACTTCTGGACTCAGTTCTAGCAAGGCCTGGTCTAGCAACTCGGGATGGTCCCGTAAAAAGCCTCGACCAACCGCATAAGACAATATTGGCAAAGCGCCAATCTGGTGAATAATTCCCGCGAGTGTGGCCAGCTCTGGTTTGAGATGAAGCTGAGATTTCGCCAAGGTATAGGAAATCGCCGCAACATCGGTACTCTGCACCCAAATGCTGCGCATGCGCTGATTTAAAGACTCTTTGGTCGACAGAAAGATTTGCTGCATCGCCAAGGTCGTCACCAAGGTACTGGTATAACCCAAGCCAATGCGACCGATAGCACCTTTTACGTCGTTAATCGGCTGTAAACCACGCAGTAGAGAACTATTGGCAACCCGTAAAATTCTCGCCGCTATTGAGCTATCGTTTTCAATAATGGTGGCCAACATTGCAATATTGACGTCTGGGTCGCTGGCTGCCTCGCGGATCTCCAAGGCCACTTCTGGCAAGGTCGGCAGTACAACGGCATCATTTTCAATCGCCTGCAGCAAATCCGCGCGGATTTGCTCAATCAAAGGGGTACTTGAACTCACGTCGACACACTCATCATTTAAGGTAGCGGGAACTGCGATACCTAAAGATTAGCAGATAAATTGCCGCTGCAATGATTTCTGCAGCGACTAAATTTACGCTAATACGGCATCAGCAGCGGCAAGTGCTGCGCTCGCGTCACACTCGTAACCTTGTGCCAACATCGCGGCAGCCAGTCCCGACAACAGCAAGCGAATATTTTCAGGCTTGGCGCTATAGCCCATCAAACCAATACGCCATACCTTACCAGCAAGGTCGCCCAAACCGGCACCAATCTCCAAGCTGTGATTGGCCAACAAATATTGGCGCGTCGCGGCGTCATCTACGCCTTGAGGAATATAAACGCTATTGAGCTGAGGCAGACGCTGCTCCGCAGCCACGACAAACTCAACACCCAAGCATTCTAAGCCAGCAGCTAAGGCGCTATGCATGGTGGCATGACGCTGCCACGCATTCTCTAGGCCCTCTTCTTGCAGCATAACCAGAGACTCATGCAAACCGTATAAGGCATTGACCGGCGCAGTGTGGTGATAGGCACGCTTACCGCCCTCGCCCCAATAGCCCAAAATAAGATTCATATCTAAAAACCAGCTTTGCACTGGGTGCTTACGGGCTTTAATGGCTGCCACTGCCGCTGGGCTAAAAGTCACCGGCGACAAGCCCGGTGTGCACGACAGACACTTCTGGCTACCCGAGTAAACGGCATCAGCCTGCCACTTATCAACCAATAGCGGCACGCCGCCCATTGAGGTCACCGCATCAACAATGCTCAAACAACCGTATTGCTTAGCCAAGCCGCACAGGGCTTCAGCGTCGCTTAACGCGCCAGTAGACGTTTCAGCGTGAACAAAAGCCAGCACTTTAATATCGCCATGTTCTTTTAAAGCCGCCTCAACAGCGGCGGGTTCAACAGCCGTACCCCAAGCAAAATCGAGGCGAATCGCAGTGGCACCACAGCGCGTCACATTCTCAATCATCCGATTGCCGAATACGCCGTTCACGCACACCAGCGCTTTATCACCCGGCTCGAGCAAATTAACAAAACAGGCTTCCATGCCGGCTGAACCCGGCGCAGAAATTGGCAAGGTCAATTCATTCTTGGTTTGAAAAGCGTATTTCAACAGCTCTTTGGTTTCATCCATCATGCCCACAAACAAGGGGTCGAGATGGCCCAGTGTTGGCCGACCCAGCGCTTCGAGAATACGCGGATGCACATCAGAGGGGCCGGGGCCCATCAACGTGCGAAGAGGAGGATGAAACGAAGAAATGGCCATAAGAAAATCTCACTGATCTGCTGCCGCGCCACAAGCGCAAGCAGCTGTATTAAATAGAACACTATGTTGGCGGCGATTATACCTGATTAGCGCGCAGGGGTAGAGGCCGAGTTTACGCCGTGTATTCTCCACCTATTGTTGCAGTAAACTCTGACAATGGCTGCCACGTTAAGTCATGCTGAAAGGCACGCAATAAGCGGTAATGCTCATAGCGAAACTCTTGGGTTTGCTCACATATACGCCGCGCCCCAGCCAAGTCTAGCGGTTCAGCTGAGCCGCTTAATTCAAGTAACTGCCCACGTTCAGCGTTCCAGCGAAAACTGCCAAAATGCCGCCAGTCATACACCAAATGACATTCGCTAAAGCCTGCGCCATTATCCTCATGAATCAACACTGGTTCGGCAAAAGGCCACGGCGTATACAGATATTCGGCAAACGCCGCTTTTACGCGCGCAGCAAAGTCAGCCGCCGACGCTACTGCTACCGACTCACCGGTTCCCGCTGCAGTTAAAACGCAAGCACCACACTCACATATCTCCCCCTCAACAAGCACCGCCAAACGTCGCAGACAAAGCTGATGTTCTTTCGCCAACTCTCTGATACGGGTTTTAGCGTGTTGACGCTCGCGAAATAACCCAACCGCCTCACCGGTCTGCGCGATATTGGCGGGCAAGCCAGAACGCAATCGCAGTTGTAACTCGCCACTGTCTTGCATGATAAAGCGCACACAGCAGGGCTTACCCAAGGCCTTAGCGCGACGCTGCAGCAATGGCTTTTCCTGACGCAAGGCCACACTTAAATGCAAACCCGCAGATAACTCGCCTGCCAGCATCTGCCACTGAACAGCGTCTACTCGGCGCAACAATTTTGCCGCTTTACTGTCCCCTGTGGCGTTTTCAAAATGAGAAAGTACCTGTTCCTGCAAAGACCGAGCGCTACCCAGATACAGCAACTCCCCCGCCTCACCCAATAACCGATAAACACCTGGCTCACGAGGAATCGCATCAATATCAGCCTGACGAATAGACGGCGGCAACACCGGCAAGCCCAACAGCAAGCCAACTTCAAAATTAAAAACGGCTTCGCCTTTATCGATGCGGGCGTAGTCGAGAAAAGCTTTCATCGCATCTACGTCGGCCATAGCCCGGTGATGCACCTCTGAGTAAAAACCAATCCGCGCACAGATTGCCTCCAAACCGTGCTTTGGCCAATCGGGGTACAAGGTACGCGCCAATTTCAGCGTACATAAAACACGTGGCTGGTAGTCGCGGCCATAACGCGCAAAATTAGCGCGTAAAAACCCCGCATCAAAGCGGGCATTATGGGCAACTAAAATGGCACCATCTAAATACGACCACAGGGCTTCCTGCACGTCAGAAAATCGTGGTTTGCCCCGTAACATACCGTTACTTATACCGGTAAGACCTTGGATAAATGAAGGCACCGAACAAAGAGGGTCGATTAAAGACTGCCATTCCAGATCAATATCGCCGCCAACAACGCGAACCGCAGCTTCCATGATGTGATCTTGCTTGGCCTGCCCGCCAGTGGTTTCAAGGTCGACCAAAGCAAACCGAAGATTACCTAACACCGGCCACTCCGCAAAGTGAATGCCCGTGCTTTTACGAGAAATGAAAAAGCCGAGCAAGAAGAAAATATCATATTCATCAACCTAAAATAGACGCGTCTCAAGCATGATAAACCACCCGAAGCTCATCGACATAACATAGATAACACACCAGCAACAAATACCCACATAACTAAAGCTATAAGGCCAGCCGCTTTCATCGCCTCATCCAACATTGACATTCACGCCATATAATATACTGTATATACATACAGCCAATACCCGCTAATGTAGTTTGTGCAATGCAATGAAAAATCACTCTCTCAATCAATTACTCGATGAGCGCAAGCTCTGGCGAGGCCAACAACTCCGCCGTTCAGCGGCCGCTAGCGATCGCCTGAGCACAGGGTTTAGCGCCTTAGATAACGCCCTGCACACCGGCGGCTGGCCCCGCAGCGGTTCTACTGAGTTATTGGGGGAATACGGTATTGGTGAGCTGTGGTTTTTACTGCCAGCCCTCCGCGAACATCTGGCAGACCGGCCAATGGCGTGGTTAAACCCACCCTATTTACCCCATGCCCCCGCGTTGGCCGCGCAGGGCTTGGCGGTGGACAAGCAACTTTTGGTCAGACCAAAAACCTTAGCAGATCAGCTTTGGGCCGCAGAAGAGTTGCTGCGCAGCGGCGCGTATAGTGCGGTATTAAGCTGGTTTAATGAACCGAACCTAAATGATAGGCAGCTACGTCGCCTGCACATAGCCGCCCTCGAGGGCCTGTGCTGGCATCTGCATTTTCGCCCCGCAAGCTTGGCCCAGCAGATATCTCCCGCCCCCCTGCGCTTAAATTTGTGCGCCGCACAGCAAGCCCTACAGATTAATATCATTAAACAGCAAGGCGGTCATGCCGGGCAGCAACTGCAATTAGCCCGCCCCGCCGCCCTGTATTTACAGCAAAGTGCCGCCGTGACGTGGCCGGCCTATAACAGCGTATCTGCCGCAAAAGCACAGACTCAGCCCCAAGCCCTGCGCAAAATCAATTTACTCGCCAATACCGCTATATTAGCCAAGGCTGCGCAGCAAGACAGCACGGTTAGAGTCAGCAAGACTGGCAGCAATGAGCCGCCTCACTAATGCTGTGGTTATGCCTGCGGCTGCCTACGCTGCCACTCGACGCCCTCGGCGCCAAGTCCTCGGCTGGCATGCTGGCACTACGCCATAACAATATTATTGTCATGGCGAATGATGCAGCTCAACAGACGGGAATTGCTGCTGGCATGTCGGTGTCGAGTGCAATGAGTTTATGTAGCACCCTCGAACTTCGTCCTCGCGACTTACAGGCCGAGCAACAGTATTTAGAGAATATTGCGCTCTGGGCTTACCGCTTCAGTGGCGATATCTGCCTTTGTCCGCCCAATGCCGTACTGCTGGAACTCAGTGCATCCTTGCGCTTGTTTAAAAACCTAGCGCGGCTCTACCGCAAATTCATTAGCGCCTTCCGGCGCCGGGGGCTTAGCGTACAACTGGGGATTGCCCACACCCCGCTGGCGGCAGAATTGCTCAGCCACCAAAACATTAGCCCCGCCAAGTTAGTGAATGCCGCAGGCCAGCTTCATCACGACGAATTACATAATGCCCTGCAGGCGCTACCTATCGACCTTTTACCGCTCGCGCTCAAAACCCTAAATACTTTGCGAGAAATGGGCATGCACACGCTCGGCAATATCCAAGACCTACCCCGCGCCGAACTTGAGCGCCGCTTTGGCAAAGACATCACCACCGCGCTGGCTAAATTACAGGGCGAGCAGGCCGATATTCGGCCCAAGTTTGCGCCTCCCGACACGTTTAATAGCCAGCGCCATTTTGACGGCGGCCTGCACAGCAAGCAGCAGCTACGCTTTCCTATTTCGGCCTTACTCAGTGAGTTGGAACACTATCTGCGTCTGCGCCAATGTCTAAATCGCGATTTGCAATGGGAGTTCCACTATTTAGATGGCAGCAAGGAGGCTTGGTCTTTGGTCCTGAGCCAGCGCCATTTTGATCGTCGCAGTCTCATTGAATTGGTGATGCTACGCTTAGAACCCCTCAGTTTGCAGGGTGCGGTAGAAACACTAAGCCTGCGCTGCGAGCAATTTATTGGCAACGAGCAACACTGCGAGCAGTTATTTGATGCTGCAAATAGCAATAAACAACAGGAAAAGGCGGCGCAAGTATTAGACAAGCTAAAGCTTAGACTAGGCTCCCAGCGCTGCCATCAATTTTCCTTACAGGACGCCCACCTCCCGGAATTAAACTGGGTACTTCGCGACGCTCACACAGCGACGCAAACGCCTAGCCACAACAAACTACAAGCCCAAGCTACAGCGCCAAACGCCACAAACTTACTTCGGCCAAACTGGCTCTGCCACCCCCCCGAGGCCATTAGCGGAACTGCCGAAGGCTTATTTTGGCAAGGCGAGCTGCATTTATTACAAGGCCCAGAGCGCTTCGACGGTCAGTGGTGGCTGCAGCGTCAAACCCGCGACTACTATATTGCCCGTCACCAACACGGCGCCCTGTGCTGGGTGTTTAAAGACTGTCTGAACCGGCGCTGGTATCTGCACGGTTTTTTCGGTTAACCCTATGCCTAAGATAAAACCTGCACCCGCGTCTTACGCCGAACTTCACTGTCTGAGCAATTTCAGCTTTTTGCGGGGCGCCTCCCATCCTCAAGAGCTAGTCGCTACCGCCGCTGAACTGGGCTATAGCGCGATTGCGATTACCGACGAATGCTCACTGTCTGGCATAGTGCGGGCTTACCGCGCCAGCAAAGAACACAATATTAAACTCATTTGTGGCGCCGAATTTATACTCGATGAAGGTATTCATCTGGCCTTACTCGCGCCGACACGACAGGCCTATACCGAGCTGTGTTCCCTGATCAGCCGCGCCCGCCTGCACAGCAGCAAAGGCAACTACCAATTAAACTTAAGCGATGTCCGCCGCTATAGTCAGCACTGTTTAGCGATTTGGATTAATCCCGATGAAACGGAGAGCCACGCTAGCGAGTTGAAAAAATATTTTAACGATCGGCTCTGGCTCGGCGTTAGCTTTCACGGCCAGCAGCAATCTGAACCCTACTATTTTAAACGCTACCAAATTGCTCGCCACCACGACATTAATATGGTCGCCTGTGGCAATGTGCATATGCACTGCCGCCAGCGTAAGCCCTTACAAGACATACTCAGTGCGATTCGCCTTAATACCTCGGTGCAAGCCCTTGGCAGCCAAGTACAGGCCAATAGCGAACGCTACCTTAAACCACTGTCACTGCTGCAGCGCGACTACCCCGCCGACTTACTCAAAGAAAGCGTCGCCGTTGCCGAGCGCTGCACTTTTAGTCTGGCAGAGCTGCGCTACCAATACCCCAATGAAGTGGTGCCCATGAACAAAAACGCAGGCGAATTTCTGCGGGAGATCACCTTGCATGGCGCCCAGCGGCGCTGGCCAACAGGCATACCGGAACTGGTTAAAAGCCTACTCGAAAAAGAGCTAAGCTTAATTGCCGAATTAAAGTACGAGCATTATTTTTTAACGGTTTACGACATTGTTCAGTTTGCCCGCAACCAAGGCATTCTCTGCCAGGGCAGAGGTTCCGCCGCCAATTCTGCGGTGTGTTACTGCTTGTTTATTACCGAGGTCGACCCATCCCGAGGCCAATTATTATTTGAACGCTTTATTTCCCGCGAACGCGACGAACCACCCGACATCGATGTCGATTTTGAACACGAGCGCAGGGAAGAGGTGATTCAATACATTTATAAAAAATACGGCCGTCAACACGCCGCCCTTGCCGCCACCATTATCAGCTACCGGCGACGCAGTGCTGTGCGAGATGTGGGCAAGGCCCTGGGTTTAGACGACTACCTGCTGCAAAAGCTGTCTGGCAATATGGCCTGGTGGGACGATAAAAGCACTTTTATTCAGCGCTTAGAAGAAAGTCAATTCGAGACTGGCAGCCTGCCAGTCCAGCAATTTATGAGTTTGCTCAATGAAATTTTGGGTTTCCCTCGGCATTTATCCCAGCACGTTGGCGGCTTTGTTATTACCCGCGACCCCATCGCCAGTTTGGTACCCATTGAAAACGCGGCCATGCCCGAGCGCACCATTATTCAGTGGGATAAAGAAGACCTAGAAGCGCTAGGCATGATGAAAATTGATGTGCTCGCGCTAGGCATGCTCAGCGCCCTGCGCAAAAGCCTCAGTTATATCAGCGCCGCTGGCGGCAGCGTTCAGCAACTCAGCGATATACCCGCTGAAGACCCCGCCACCTATCAAATGCTCTGCACCGCCGACAGCGTCGGGGTCTTTCAAATTGAATCCCGTGCGCAAATGACCATGTTGCCAAGGCTGCAACCCCGCACTTTTTACGATCTCGTTATTCAAATCGCCATTGTCAGGCCCGGCCCTATTCAAGGCGGTATGGTGCATCCGTTTTTACAGCGACGGCAGGGCTTAGAAAAAGCCGAATATGAAAACGACGCCATTGCCCGAGTATTAAAACGCACCCTCGGCGTGCCGGTTTTTCAAGAGCAGGTTATTCAGCTCGCCATGGTTGCCGCTGGCTTTAGCGGCGGCGAAGCCGACCAACTACGCAGAGCGATGGCGAGCTGGGGTAAAAACGGTGACTTAGTCAAATTCCGCAGCAAGCTAGTCGACGGTATGCGCGAGCGCGGCTATAGCGAAGATTTTGCCGAGCGCCTGTTCAGCCAAATGAAAGGCTTTGGCGCTTATGGTTTTCCCGAGTCCCACTCTGCCAGCTTTGCTTTATTGGCCTACGCCTCGGCGTGGCTTAAGTGCCACTACCCAGCAGCCTTCTATTGCGGCTTATTAAACAGCCAGCCCATGGGCTTTTACTCGCCCTCGCAATTAATACAAGACGCCAGCCGCCACGGCATTGAAGTACGACCCATTTGCATTAATCACAGTGACTGGGATCATCGCCTTGAGGGGGATTCTACCACCCCCGCCCTGCGCCTCGCCCTGCGCCTCGGCCTACGCCTCATTAAAGGTTTACCCAAGCGCAGTGCCGAGCTGCTTTGCCAAATACGGCAGGATGCCTTATTCCACAGCATTGACGATTTTTGCACCCGATTTACCATCGCCAAGCAGTACTGGCAACAACTGGTGCAAGCCGACGCCTTCCACTGTTTTAATTTGCACCGCTATCAAAGCCTGTGGGAAATCAGCGCGTGGCAGGCCCCTGCGCCCCTAGGCAATTTACACCCCGCACAAAATGAGACTCTTCGACTTAAGCCCCCCGTGGAAACCGAGGAAGTACTCAGCGACTACCGCCATACCGGCCTCAGCCTGCGACGCCATCCCTTGGCATTGCTACGCGCCCACAAGCTGTTTGCAAACTGTGCCCGCGCAGAGGACTTAAAAAATATCGATAACGGCCGGTTTATTCGCATTAGCGGTTTAGTCAGCTGTCGACAGCGACCGGGCAGCGCCTCGGGGGTAATGTTTGTGACACTCGAAGACGAAACCGGCAACAGCAATCTTATTGTGTGGCCAGCGGTACAAGAACACTATAAAAAAGCCTTATTGCAAGACCAAGTGCTGATTGTGAAAGGTTGCGTACAAAAAGCCGCGGCGGGCCATGCTACGCCGGTGATTCATGTCGTGGCGTTCAGTATTGAAAGCCACGATCATCTTATGCGGGTTGACGCTGCGTCACATGATTTTCATTAACGCAGCGTCAAGGGAGGCAGTCAGTTCTATACAACCTCGAACAAGCCCGCCGCCCCCATACCACCACCAACACACATGGTGACGACAACGTATTTAACACCGCGACGCTTACCTTCAATCAGGGCGTGCATGACCATACGCGCACCGCTCATACCGTAGGGGTGACCAATAGAGATTGCGCCGCCATTCACGTTCAAGCGGTCATTAGGAATACCCAGCTTGTCGCGGCAGTAAATAACCTGCACGGCAAAAGCTTCGTTGAGTTCCCACAGACCGATGTCGTCCATTTTCAAACCCGCGCGTTTTAACAGCTTGGGAATAGCGAATACGGGGCCAATACCCATTTCATCGGGCTCGCAGCCTGCAACCGCCATACCGCGGTAGATACCCATGGGCTCAATATTGCGCTGGGACGCCAAGGTGCCGTCCATCATCACTACTGCGGCAGCGCCGTCAGAAAGCTGTGAGGCATTGCCGCCAGTAATAAAACCACCCTCGCGCACCGTCTTTAAACCAGCCAAACCTTCTAGGTTGGTCGACGGACGATTGCCCTCGTCTTTGACCAAGGTCACGCTCTCTTCAGAGGTTTCGCCGGTTTCTTTATTCATGACGAGCTTAGAAGCAGTAACAGGCACAATCTCATCGTCAAACTTCCCTGCTTGCTGCGCCGCTGCCGTGCGCTGCTGGGATTGCAGTGCGTACTCATCTTGGGCTTCGCGTGAAATATTGTAACGCTTGGCAACAATCTCGGCGGTGTCCAGCATGGCCATATAAATATTCGGGGAATGCGCAATGGCCGCAGGGTCGACCAGTTTGTGCATATTCATATGTTCATTTTGAACCAGCGAAATAGACTCGCAGCCGCCCGCAAGCAGCATGGGCGCGCCGTCCATCACAATCTGCTTAGCACCTGTGGCAATGGCCACCAAACCAGATGCACACTGACGGTCTATGGTCATGCCCGAAACCGACGTAGGTAAGCCTGCCGCCATTGCCGCGATACGACCAAAGTTCATGGTCTGGGTGCCCTGCTGCATTGCCGCACCCATAATGCAGTCATCGATCTCATTGGGATCTATGCCTGCACGCTCTACCGCCGCTTTAATGGCAAAAGCCGTTAACGACGGCGACTCCAAATTATTAAACGCGCCGCGATAGGCTCTGCCGATGGGAGTACGTGCTGCGGAAACAATTACTGCATCTTTCATGATATGTCCTCAATTAGAAATATTATTTAGCACCCTGCATAACCGCTTGGGCCTTGAGAAGAAATTTTTCAGATTGCTTAAAGCCAGATTCCAACTCAGCCTGATTACTGGTATTACAAATATCATCCCACTGGCTTGCCACCGCTTCGGGGCTACGCTCCTCAGGGCTAAGGTATATACCGTCTGTTTCGAAGATACTTGATTTTGCATAACCACCGCCGCCAGCGCAGAGAATAAATCGGCTCGGCGCGTTGTCATGACAGAGCGTTAAGGCACCTGCCGTTACCGCCTCAGGCACCAACATGGCTAATATTTCGGCAGGCATAATGTCTTCGGTCATTCGTGTTGCCGCCGTTGGCGCCAATGAATTCACATTGATATTGTATTTTGCGCCTTCGATGGCGAGGGTATTCATCAAACCCACCACCGCCATTTTAGCCGCGCCGTAATTGGCTTGACCGAAGTTGCCGTACAGACCACTGGAGGACGTGGTCATCACAATGCGGCCATAGGCCTGCTGCTTCATGATTTCCCAAACGGCCTTGGTGCAGTTCACCGAACCCATAACGTGAACATCCATCACCAATTTAAAATCGTCGATGGACATTTTGGAAAAGGATTTGTCGCGCAAAATACCAGCGTTATTAATTAAAATATCAACTCGGCCCCATTTCGCCATGGTCTGTGCCACCATGTCTTCCACTTCGCTAAAAATCGCAACATTCGCACCATGAGAAAATGCCTCACCGCCAGCAGCCTGGATTTCAGCCACCACTCCATCCGCTGCAGCGGAAGACGCACCAACGCCATCGCGCGCACCGCCCAAATCATTGATGACCACTTTGGCGCCACGAGCCGCAAGCTCCAAAGCGTGACTGCGACCAAGGCCATTACCTGCACCAGTAACAATGGCGACTTTACCGTCAAAACGAATACTCATAATTTTCTCCAAATACCTTTAAGGCCTAAAGCCCGTTACGATCAACTTGCCAAATGCTGGGATCAACGACTCAAGCAACCATTTGAATACTAATCCACTCTGCGATTAACGCAGGTTTTTCCTCACCTTCTATTTCTAAAGTAACTTGGGTATTCACCCGAAAGCTACCCGGCTTAGTTTCTTCAATACTCAGAATTTTTGCCTTAGCGCGAATACGGCTATTCACTTTAACGGGCGCAAGAAAACGCACCCTATCAAAACCGGAGTTAATCCCCATATAAAAGCCTTTGATGATGACACTGTACTGTTCAGAAAAATATGACAACAAAGACAAGCTAAGAAAGCCGTGGGCAATGGTCGTACCAAAAGGCGTCTCTTTAGCCCGCACCGGGTCAACGTGAATAAATTGCTGATCCATAGTGCAATCGGCAAATTGATTGATGCGCTCCTGGCTAATACTCAACCACTCAGTGGGTGCTGGTTCAAAACCAACATAATCTTGAACTGCTTGTTTATCTATTAATGTCGTCACAGTACTCTCCTTTTAAAACCAGTTATTATTCATTTCATAAAAAGTAGCGTCGAGGTCGAGCAGGTTTTTCGACCAAACCTCAATTAATGGCAATTCAAAATTAAAGAAGTATTTCATCGCCTGCAGCTTACCCAAATAAAACTGCTGATCGGTTTCATGGGGCTTCGCCGCCATACCCTTTTGCGCGACAAGTCCCTGACGTAACCACAACCAAGCAATAACAACATGACCGAAAACTTCGAGGTATTTCACCGAATTCGCCATCACCAAATCTATAGGTTTCGCCATCATCGCGCCAAGCAAATGTTCAGTGGTCGTCTCTAAGGTGACGATCGCAGCGGCAAGACGCTCAGCGACAGGTGCTAAATCCCCTTTCCTTGCCTCGTCAATCGTAGTTTGCATAAGCGCCAAAAAGGCCCGATAGCCAGCCATATTATTCATTGGCAGCTTGCGGCCAAGTAAATCCAAGGACTGAATACCTGTTGTGCCCTCGTGAATAGGGTTCAAGCGGTTGTCACGGTAGAACATTTCAACGGGATGTTCATTGATATAGCCATGGCCACCCAACACCTGAATAGCGAGATCATTGGCTTTAGGGCCGTATTCCGAGGGCCAGGTTTTAATAATGGGGGTGAGGAAATCAAGCAAAGTATGCGCAGCGTGGCGCGCTTCTTCGGTCTGCTCAGTGTCTTTATCATCGGCCAATTGCGCGCCAAACATACACAGCGCGAAAGCGCCCTCGGCATAAGCTTTCTGGGCCAACAACATGCGCCTCACATCGGCGTGTTCAATAATACTCACCGGCGCCGAGCTGGGGTCTTTGCACGAGGGCAACCGCCCCTGAGGCCGCTCACGGGCATAATCTAGCGAATACTGGTAGCCAGTCAGGGCTAAGCACGCCGCCCCGGTTCCCACCATAACTCGCGCCTCATTCATCATGTGGAACATATACGTTAAACCACGATTTTCTTCACCGACCAAATAGCCCACTGCGCCCTCATTCTCGCCGAAGCTCAAGGCCGTTGAGGTTTGGCCGCGACCGCCCATTTTGTGGAACAGGCCCGCTAGCGCAACATCATTACGCTCGCCAAGAGAGCCGTCGGCATTCACCAGAATCTTAGGCACAATAAATAGAGATATTCCCTTCACCCCCGCTGGCGCGCCCTTAATACGGGCCAACACCAAGTGCACAATATTCTCATTCAGCTCATGCTCACCACCGGAAATAAATATTTTGCTGCCGCGAATGCGGTAAGTACCGTCGTCGGCGGGTACTGCCGTCGTTGTTAAATCGGCCAGCCCCGAGCCCGCACCCGGCTCGGTCATTGCCATGGTGCCAGCAAAACGACCAATACGAATCGGCTTCACCCAGGTTTCAATTTGCTCTGCACTACCGTGATTTTCAATTAGGTTGGCATTAGCATTACTCAAGGCCAAATAACCCGTCGTGGTGCTTGCCGCAGCGGTCAAGTAGGCATTAGCAGCGCTGGCGACTAACGGCGGCAATTGCATACCGCCTAGTTCAAAATCAGCCGTCGACGACACAAAACCCGCCTGAGTAGCCGCATCTACCGCGACTTTAATCTCCGGTATCATGTGCACGTTCTTGCCATCAAACGTCGGTTGCTGCTCATCCACTTTCTTGCGAATGGGCACAAAATACTTCTCAGCAATCGACTGCGCCGTATCAATTGCGGCATTAAAGGTCTCTACTGAGTGATCTGCGTAGCGGGGACGCTTTATTAAAGATTCGGCGTCAAATAGCTCATAAAGCATAAATTGAAGATCGCGTGCGCAGAGAATAGGAGCAGCCATATCGCCTCACCTTATTATTGAGTAAAGATCGCAGTGTGGCAGCAAGCCAACATCTATACCATGACATCACATGTCTAGACGAAATTAGCTTCAATCACCGCTAGCCCACCATAGCCGAATACTAATACTCACATCATAAAGTGTGCTTTAATACTATTTCGCATACGTACCAAAGTAAGCACAATCATTCCAATAAAGATGAGTCAAAAGCATGAGCAATTTAATCAAACCCTTTAACGTCGCCATACCGCAAGCCCAGCTCGACGACCTTAAAGCTCGCCTAGCCAATACTCGCTGGCCAAACGAAGAGCCCGTCGACGACTGGAGTCAAGGTGCGCCCTTAAATGCCGTAAAATCATTGTGCGAATACTGGCAAAATGACTACGACTGGCGCCGCTGCGAACGCGAAATAAACGCGCACCCCCAGTTCACTACTGAAATCGACGGACTAGAAATACACTTTTTACACATTCGCTCGCCCCACGAAAATGCCCTGCCCATGATCATGACCCACGGCTGGCCAGGCTCAATACTTGAATTTATGAAGGTCATTGAACCCCTGAGTAATCCCACCGGCCACGGCGGCAAGGCCGAAGATGCCTTCCATTTAGTTATTCCCTCCCTGCCCGGCTATGGCTTCTCAGGCAAACCCACAAGCACCGGCTGGGGACTCGAACGTATCGCCAAAGCCTGGATCACCCTCATGGCTCGTCTAGACTATTCAGAATTTGTCGCCCAAGGCGGCGACTGGGGCTCCGGCGTCACCAGCGCCATTGGTCATATCCATCCACCGCAATGTCGCGCAATTCATATTAATATGGCCCTAGCACACCCCACCGAAGACGACATGGCGTCACTCAGCGAACGCGACCAAAAGGCCTTAGCCGACATCAAACACTATTTTGACTCAGACTCCGGCTACGCCATGATCCAAAAATCACGGCCGCAATCCATGGGCTACGGCTTGGCCGACTCGCCCGCCGCGCAAGCAGCCTGGATATACGAAAAATTCCATGGTTGGACCGATAACAACGGCCACCCAGAAGATGCCCTCACCGTCGACCAAATGTTAGACGACATTAGCATTTACTGGCTCACTAACAGCGGCGCCTCATCAGCCCGCCTTTACTGGGAAAGTTTTCATAACATCTTTGCAGAACCCTTGACCATCCCCTGCGGCGTCTCTATTTTTCCCAAAGAACTATTCAGACCCGCGCGAAAATGGGCCGAACGAATTTACCAAAACCTGATTCACTGGAACGAATTAGATAAAGGCGGTCACTTTGCCGCTTTCGAACAACCAGAAATTTTTATAAATGAAGTGCGAAGCTGCTTTGCTAAAGTTCGTTAGGCAATCGTGCGGACTCTTTTAGCGATCTGTTGACCCTCTCCCGAACATTTCATAATAGTCAGACCCGTGGTGGGCGCGACCGGCGGGCCGATCCGTTGACTCATTGGATAGCGGAGTTTCAATCCACGCGCCCGTGATGGGCGCGACAAGACCGGGGGATTTTTACGCTACGCAGAAAAAGTTTCAATCCACGCGCCCGTGATGGGCGCGACGATCTTGAATCAATGCAAGCGCTTATGGACCAAGTTTCAATCCACGCGCCCGTGATGGGCGCGACACTGGTATACGGAGTAAACATGGCATCAGAATACGTTTCAATCCACGCGCCCGTGATGGGCGCGACGGGCTATCTTACGCAATCACTGACGACACTTATGTTTCAATCCACGCGCCCGTGATGGGCGCGACCAGCAAGCCCCAGTACTTGAGCAGCAGAACGGTTGGTTTCAATCCACGCGCCCGTGATGGGCGCGACTCGGTTGATTTATAAACACTGTACCATCATCATGTTTCAATCCACGCGCCCGTGATGGGCGCGACCTTTGCGCTGCATTTTTTCAGTGGTTAGGTGGCTGTTTCAATCCACGCGCCCGTGATGGGCGCGACACAACTTGTTGTTATAAAACCTTTTGTTTTATGTGTTTCAATCCACGCGCCCGTGATGGGCGCGACCACCAAGCCTACTGGTACCCCACGGCTACAGCATTGTTTCAATCCACGCGCCCGTGATGGGCGCGACCCGCGCTCACCTACCAGACCGAACATGCCAGCGGGTTTCAATCCACGCGCCCGTGATGGGCGCGACCATGGCGCTAGTTGTACGGCCTGATGGTGATGTAGTTTCAATCCACGCGCCCGTGATGGGCGCGACGATAGCTTCCATTTTTACCCCCACAAATAGCAGCTGTTTCAATCCACGCGCCCGTGATGGGCGCGACAGGGATTGTCCTACGCAATCACAGACGACACATATGTTTCAATCCACGCGCCCGTGATGGGCGCGACGATCCTCAATGGCCAAAAACTTACAAGCCCGCGTGTTTCAATCCACGCGCCCGTGATGGGCGCGACGCGCCGAAATTGGCGGCATCGCCATTGGATTCATGTTTCAATCCACGCGCCCGTGATGGGCGCGACCCAGCTGAGCGCAGATCGTTAATGCCGTTTAAGCGTTTCAATCCACGCGCCCGTGATGGGCGCGACCACCGCTGCCATCATTGAACCAACCGCTGTCAAGTTTCAATCCACGCGCCCGTGATGGGCGCGACCGCTTACTTGCGCTCACATGGCTGCGCGACGGTGTTTCAATCCACGCGCCCGTGATGGGCGCGACGCGCCCTGTCTAACAGCTTAACAAACGAGCGGTGGTTTCAATCCACGCGCCCGTGATGGGCGCGACGCAGATAATTGTTGTCGTCTACCGCTGTGGCGGGTTTCAATCCACGCGCCCGTGATGGGCGCGACCAGCACTACCCATGCTAGGCCGCGTACCCGAGGCGTTTCAATCCACGCGCCCGTGATGGGCGCGACTGCTAGGCGCTGTTTTGACGCTCTGTAGCGATGGGTTTCAATCCACGCGCCCGTGATGGGCGCGACACCGCACTATTGACTGCTCTGGTTCTGGCGTTAGCGTTTCAATCCACGCGCCCGTGATGGGCGCGACACGTGCAAGAAGGCGGCGACCATTACAAGAAAATGTTTCAATCCACGCGCCCGTGATGGGCGCGACGGCAGAGCAAGCGGGCTTTAGTCTTTGGTGGGATGTTTCAATCCACGCGCCCGTGATGGGCGCGACCTATCAAAGTGGTGTGCTAGCAACTGCGGTTGCAGAAAGTTTCAATCCACGCGCCCGTGATGGGCGCGACCTACGTACCCAAGCACGTTTGGGCCTTGCTCTACAGTTTCAATCCACGCGCCCGTGATGGGCGCGACATTCGGCACGTCGCTACCCTTACTTCTTCGCTTGGTTTCAATCCACGCGCCCGTGATGGGCGCGACCTCCAATTATTAAGATCACAGACTCAGTATTGGGTTTCAATCCACGCGCCCGTGATGGGCGCGACACAATGGACCATGTGCAATGCCAGTCCACACAATGTTTCAATCCACGCGCCCGTGATGGGCGCGACAAAACAATTAAAAGGTCAGAGCTCTAAATCATTTGTTTCAATCCACGCGCCCGTGATGGGCGCGACTAACGGGACTGGGTGCGTAAAAACCGAACTCATTGTTTCAATCCACGCGCCCGTGATGGGCGCGACTGGCTCTCCTGAAGTGCCTGTTGAAGTTGAGCGTGTTTCAATCCACGCGCCCGTGATGGGCGCGACGGAGCCGAGAGGTTATCTAATGGCAATCATAGTGGTTTCAATCCACGCGCCCGTGATGGGCGCGACCGAGGATTACGGCGGCTGTTAGGGTGTTAGTCACGTTTCAATCCACGCGCCCGTGATGGGCGCGACGATGCCGCCTTTTACATCCCCTGCTGCCCCGTCTCGTTTCAATCCACGCGCCCGTGATGGGCGCGACCAGGTCGCAGAATGGCGCTATGAGGCGATTATCGCGTTTCAATCCACGCGCCCGTGATGGGCGCGACGTCGCGGGGGAGTTCGGTTAGGAATATTTCAAATGTTTCAATCCACGCGCCCGTGATGGGCGCGACGGACTTAAATTGGTTCAATCTTAGGTGGTTTAAGGGTTTCAATCCACGCGCCCGTGATGGGCGCGACCCCTAGCTGCCCAATGGGATCGCGTACTGGATCGGTTTCAATCCACGCGCCCGTGATGGGCGCGACAGTCCAAGGCTATGTATACGACGCGCTCCATAGAGTTTCAATCCACGCGCCCGTGATGGGCGCGACGCTAGACAGCGAGACTCTGCGGATATACGCCGAGTTTCAATCCACGCGCCCGTGATGGGCGCGACCGCACTGTTCCCATGCTTTTAGAGCATCCAGCGCAGTTTCAATCCACGCGCCCGTGATGGGCGCGACCCAACCACGACGAATATATCAAGTAATTAACTGAGGTTTCAATCCACGCGCCCGTGATGGGCGCGACCTGCGCGATAAGCTCTGTAACTACAAGGACTCGCTGTTTCAATCCACGCGCCCGTGATGGGCGCGACACAAGTTAACCGGTGCGCGCGGCACAGTTAGCGTGTTTCAATCCACGCGCCCGTGATGGGCGCGACCGCCAAGACCGCTGACAAGCTTGGCATTGCCACTGTTTCAATCCACGCGCCCGTGATGGGCGCGACTGGGTTGTCACACCCATCGACTGAGCGGCTATCTGGTTTCAATCCACGCGCCCGTGATGGGCGCGACCCACGTTAAATGACCCCTGACTAACCCAGTCAGTAGTTTCAATCCACGCGCCCGTGATGGGCGCGACAAACTAACTACCGGCGCCGCAGCCAAGCACACTTGTTTCAATCCACGCGCCCGTGATGGGCGCGACCCGCTTGTTCCGCCCGTTACAGTTTCACCAACTCCGTTTCAATCCACGCGCCCGTGATGGGCGCGACAAGCTTGCCACTTACACTGGAGAGCTGAATAGCAAGGTTTCAATCCACGCGCCCGTGATGGGCGCGACCTGGCCTAAGCTGTCATCTGTGGTGCAGCTCATGGTTTCAATCCACGCGCCCGTGATGGGCGCGACGGGTTTCGGCTATGACAAGGACATGACCATAGACGTTTCAATCCACGCGCCCGTGATGGGCGCGACCGAGGCACCAAAGAAGTCGCTAATGGACGCTTTGTTTCAATCCACGCGCCCGTGATGGGCGCGACCGAAGCCGTCAGGCATCAAATACCCCGCGGCGGTGTTTCAATCCACGCGCCCGTGATGGGCGCGACTCTCTGATGACAGGTTATCTTTTCTTGTTACGGCGTTTCAATCCACGCGCCCGTGATGGGCGCGACCGACGCCGCCCGAGTTGCAATGGCCACTCAGTCGGTTTCAATCCACGCGCCCGTGATGGGCGCGACACGCGACAAATCGAGCCTTCCGGCCCTTGTGCGCGTTTCAATCCACGCGCCCGTGATGGGCGCGACGCGTGTGGCGGTTCTTCTTCGACGGCCAAAAACTGGTTTCAATCCACGCGCCCGTGATGGGCGCGACCGCCATAGTCTAAGTTGTTAAATAACCAGAAGAAAGTACATTTCTTCCGCTAACCTAATTTAAAAAGCCAAATACTGCCGTACGAAAATCATGCTTTTCAACAATTTCATTACGAATCAAAGTGATAGTAATTCGCTAACCGAACTGAAAATCGATGTGCACTGGGGGTTAGCGATTTATAAGATAAGGGCATCACGAAGTGGATCGTCTGTATGCTTAGCCCCAATATGCTCAACTCTTTGCCGACCTTTTTTCCCTAAAAAATAGAAGCGAAGGCTGTCTTCTTCGGGGTCAAAAATATCTAGCAGCGATTCTTTTAATGTCACAAAATGCGCGGGCTCTACTTCGCATTCAAACACGGAGTTTTGCACTCGCACACCGTAGTCTAGGCAAGTTTTGGCTATTCTCCTAAGCCGTCGCCGGCCACCTTCACTTACCACACTCACGTCATAAGTAACTAATACCAACATAACAAGCTCCTTATTTCACAATATAGGGTGTGTAAAATTCCGTGTCACCTCGTATGTGGCGAGCTAGCAGCATTGCTTGGCAATGAGGTAATAAGCCAATTGGCACTTGTTCGTGTAAATACGGGTGCATGACTTCAACTTGCTTACGCTCTTGATACGCAACAAGCAACGCCTTTCGAGCATCATCGCTTAGGCGCACAGCACCGCTCGCTTCGTGAACAAAGTCCTTTAGTTGTATTTGTCGGCGATTGATAAGCGTTAACACGAAGCGATCAGCCCACGGCGCTCTAAACTCCTCAAGTAAATCTAAGGCCAGGCTAAGTCGACCAGGCCGATCTTGGTGTAGGTAACCAACGTAAGGATCTAGGCCTACCCCCTGTAAAGCAGACGCACATTCTTGGGTAATTAGTGAGTAAACAAAAGACAACAGTGCGTTTACAGGATCGGTAGGCGGCCTGCGAACACGGCCACCAAATACAAATCCCCTTTCTCGAATCAATTCATTAAATATCGAAAAGTAGGTGGCGGCGGCATCCCCTTCCATGCCCATTGCTTCGGCAACGGTTTTAGTGTGTTTTACACGCCGTAAACTGTTTGCCAATTTATCGGTTGCTTGAGTGAGCATTGTATTATCGCCATGATTTCTCAGCTCGCGCATCAGCACAGAGCGCCCGTTGGCAATTTTAGCGGCCACCATTAATCGCGCTATTGAGACAGAGCGACTCACATCATCCGCCCAACGATACTGAGCGCGCCTGAGCAAGACGTTACCTGTCTGCCGCCCCTGAACCCGCGCTAAAAATCGGCCATATTCGGTGTAAAATGCCAAGCCAATACCTTGTTCACCACAATAGCCCATTAAAAATGGTGAGACGGAAATTTGGCCAAAGCATAAGATATTGCCGATAGTTAGCGATGGAAATTGACCCAGCTTTTGATCGCCATTTTTTATAACAATCGTTTCGCGATCTTTATGTAAATAGCTCTCTTGGCGCGTGATATATAGGGTATTCAGTAGTTTTTTCATTCGCCGAATAACTCCTTGATATAGCCCGCGGAATGATCCTTGCGAAACGCCTCCGGCTCACAGATATCCATAAGTGAGCAAGCCCGACAGCGGCGTGTATTGGCTGTCGGTTCCGGCGTGATACCACTGGCCAAGATAAGGTGGGCATGCTCAATAGCCGCAATTGTCGCGCGCCTTAGCGCCTCGTCAATATCAACTTGCTCGCGGCGACGCACTTCCCAATACCAAAGCGCGCCCTCGCTAACGTTACAATTTCGCATTTCCTCTAGACATAAGACTTGGGCACAGAGCTGAATACGATCCCAATCTTCGAGCTTGGATTTTCCACGCTTATATTCGACCGGAAAATACAACACTGGATCGCCAGCAATAACTTCCAGCAAATCCATTTTCCCCTTAATACGATAGTGTTCAGACTCAACCATCACCCCACGTTCATAGCGCGTACCTCGGCGCTGCTCTGCGAAACCAGAATCTACCCGCTCGTGCAATACCTTGCCTTCGGCCGTAAAGCGATTTTCTGCCCATGCTTGCTCTACATGAATTAAAGCAAACTGTCGTGGGCAGAAGGCGTAATGCTGAAGGGCCGAGATAGCGAGGTAGTTTTCCATGGCGTGTCAAGAATCACAGATTCCTTTCATTCTCCTTTTGGTGCCACACCCGCAAAATGTATAAGACATTCTGGTAACAGGTATATCGCAGGCAGTAATGAACTGAAAAGAAATCGCGGACATCACCCCACTCCTCCGAGTTACTTACCCTTACACCAATTTCCGGGAAACCCACTAGGCGCTCTGCGGCGTTATAAATCTCGCCAACGAGGCCCTCGACTTGAGTGGCTCCTGCGTGCGCCAAGAAATCTCGAATCGTCTCAATATCGTCTAAAGCTTCATCCATGAAGATCAGATTCATTATTTTGGTCTCGGTAACTCGTCGTCAGTACCCCAGCTCTTCATCCACTCAAACACTTTTTCAGCAGGAACGCCCTTTCCCGCCTTCATCGACTCTAAGGCTGGCAAGGTCTCATTCCAGCGCTGTTCGGCTAGGGCTTGCTGAGCGATGAACTCTTTAAGCGCCTGATTAATAAGATAGTTCTTACTTCTATCAAGCTTTTTACAAAGGACCTCTAAAGGCTCTTCTAATTCTGCCTGTAAACGTATGCTGGTCACTGCCATAGCAATATTCTCCACGAGTAGCTATATGTAGCCAAGTGTAATACACCCAGCTACATAGTCTAGTTCATTTTTGGAGAGCACAATCTACTTATAAAATGGATAGGCGTTACTAAAACCCATCTATCTCTTCTGGAATCAATTGATTAAGCGTTTCAATTGAATAACTACCATCAGGCTCGACGGTTAACGAACCATGCACCTTCGCCGACGAATACTGCCCAGACTTACTATTGTGCTGCCACCAAATTACCTTTTTAACGGCCATACTGCCTTCGGGCCGCGCCGACGAGGCATCACCTTCAAATAACTTTGGCAACACCGCTTTAATGGCCTGAGCATCTTCATCCGAGAAGCCGGTACGCTCAGCCAATTGCGGGGTCATCGCGCCGTAAGCGACATATACGGCTGAATCGACTCGATGCTTCATTCCCATGGTATCGGATGCCTTTTTGCTGCCATCACCCTCACCACTCACACTTTTTGTGATTTGGGTGCTGGTAACGCTAACGGGTTCAACCGAAAAGGCAGACTGAATAGTCACCGGCCCCCGAATGGCCACCGAAACGCCGTCTTTTCCGTCGCCTTTATACGCAAACAGCTGACCAAAGGCGCGCACGTCAAACCACTTGGCACAAGCCAGTTTTGCGGTTTCATCGGGACTATTTTTCTTGGCGTTGAAGGCTTCCTTTCCTAATCCAAATTCATCCGAGTACGCACGATTTTGCAAACTAGTCATGCCATCGGTTTTCTTTTCATCAGATTGCACAAAAATGCTTAGCCCTTCGGTTTGCAGGCGATCACGAATTTTCCGTTTTAAGCAAACGTCGGTTATTTCACCAAAGCCCTCGTAATCAACTCGCGGGCGATTGCCATTTAGCGGATCACCATTGGGGTTTGCATTTTTAACACTAAAAATTACGGCAAAATCTATTTTACTGTTCAGGCTCATGTCCTTATTCCTCTGTGGTAGTAGCGGTAGTTTCAATTTGGGTTTCGGGCTTATGATTCAAGGCAAGGCGCTGACAGTGAAAGCCCAACAAAAATTCACCTGACAGCGCCTTGCCATCAACAAATTCATCGCGATCAAACATTGCCATTACTGCGTCTATTTCTTTATTAATATTGATCAAAAAGCCAGGGCGCGACGTTTTCATTTGACGCATATACGGGTCTAATTGCTTGTATATAGTCAACCACGTTTCATAGGGCCGACTCGAAAAACGCTGCATTAAGCGGTTCGCCGTAGTCGGTCGATTTACCGAGGCAGCACGCAATGCAACCTCCTCTAATCGCTCAGCCAAAGCAAGCAGCCGTCCATAGAGATAATCTCTGGATGTAATTGTGGTATCTAAAGCCATGGCAAATTCCTTTTGTTGCTCAATGCGAGGATGACGAAGGTAATAACCGCGATATAAAGAACAGGCTACACCCAATGACTTTTCCCAAGCCCAATGTTCTTGGCCATTGGGATTACTGGCCTGCTGCACACTGCGCTGAACTAAATCAATTGGAATACTGCGCCCTTCCAAAATACACGGGATTATTCGTTGGTAAAAATTCTTCTTAAGGCTGTCATTGCCTTTAATAATATCGCCGTAAACCGCGTTCAAAATGGTATATGGCGACGGCGCACTGCAGCGCCACGTTACCTTTGATTTTGTTTTAGCTTTTGGCTTGCCGTCTGTTTCAGGTACTTCGCTTACCATGCGTTGAGGCCATGCAAAGTCGGTATGCCACTGGCTTAGCGTATCTATATATTCCTGCGGTAGTGTTTCGCGGTAATAAACAACGCCCATTCGTCCTGGTGTCGCAGAATCAATTGCCATAATAGAAATACAATCATTGACGGCTAAATCAGCGCGATAGCCATTCATATAGCGGCTTAGCTTGGCAGCATAGCTCTGCCCCAAATCAATAGTATGATCGACATCAGCGTCTATGGAAGACTCACTACTAGGCAGCGGTTCGACCTTGTCGTAATTGTCAAAATCATAATCGGCCGTCGCAACCATCGGATCAGGAATTTCCTTGCCAGACACTGCCCATGCCACGATTACCTGATCACCATTACGAAAGGATTGCCTCGGTCTGTTAATTAACCACCGCAGCGCATTATGTGCTTTCTGGCTAGTAACCGAGCCAATCGCCGCCGACTGCAAACCCATTTGTTTTATTGACTTTTCGTTATCCGTAAAACGGCCCTTAAAGGTGAATCCGCTCATATCATTTGAAGAAATAAGTTTCGCTTTATCGCCGGAGTGCCGAAGCTTTGCGGGGTGACTGAGCGCAATGGGTTGAATGCTACCCGACACAAAGCACAACGCCGTTAAATCGGAATTTCTGCTATCAAAAGCGATCCACTGGCGCTGTAATTCAGTGTCTTTCCACGTCTCGGGGCATTCAATACCATCTGCCTCAACCGTCCAGCAGACCAGCGCATTACCTTGGTCGAGCTTGCCAGCTTCTTTTGGTAAGACTTTAAATAGCAATGGCGCCTCACCAGCGCTGTCCGGCCACAAGGTCAGTAACTGCCCAGCATCATCTACACAGGTGATTTTGGCTTTCGTTAAATCGCTAACAACCGTGCTTTTAGACACGTAAGCAAGCACCGCGCAGGCACTGGGATGTGAAAACTCGGAGCAACACCAGCCTGCAAGTTGCGCCTGAAACCCATCAAAATAAGATGTTTTTACGCCACCGTATGACGCGTAATCTCCGGCTAAATAGTGCAGTTTATCCGCCAGCGCGTGTGGCGCCTCGCCGCTACTTCTACCCGCAGACTTTTCAGTGGCAGGCAGGACAATTTGCGTTTTCTCTAAAACCTTCGCGCGTTTGAAGTTGCCATGACCGTCAATCACAATATTAATGTGGGTATTCTGTACGGTGTGGCAAATCGGAATCGGCTTTAAATCTTCGGCCACATCCAGCTGCATCGCCTGCTCGTAGGTGTCGTATAAGCGCGCCATCCAGCTCATATTTTGTCCTCCGCAAGCTCTACCGGCAGCAGATTCGTATTCAAGTCGAATTCTTTAGCCCGCATTTTTCGAACAAAGCGTTTTACCTCACAGGCCTCCGGACGAGGGAATTCAATAATCCCATTGCGCATGAACGGCTGCCAAAACCGACTATGCAGCTCGTCAATACCCGTTTCATCAGGGTAGTCAAAACCATGGAACATCAGGCCAAAGCCCAACTCTGGAAGCTGGTCGTAATTTCCAACACTGGCAGCAGAGTTAAACTCGCAGGGTTCAACATAGGCTTGGCAATCTCGCGTGCCAAGAAAAATATCTTGTCGGCCACCCTTCTCAAGCATCCGTTGCGCTATGGCAAAGTGCTTGCCGTCTATACGATCTTGCTCTAGCTCAGGCCGATGCTCATTCCACTCAAAATGCGCCTCTACTTCATATTCCACATCATGCAGAAAGGTATAAATAGCTAAGCTGTTCCCTCCGTTCCACACCAAAGGCTTGGTGCCTTTCGTCTGGGTTTGCAGCGGTTTTATCACCCGCACCCGATCTACATACCAGATTAGGGTTGGCTTCCAGTAAATCGACTTTAATACGCCCTTTAAGGCTTCGTAGGTTGGAATGTGATACGAGCATTTTTCGCCACCTATTTTGGTGATGGGATCAGTAAATAAGGCATACCGCCCCCAAAGCCGAAAACTGATACTGTTTTTCATAACAACTCCTAGCAGAGTAATGCGTCCATGCTGCGCACTGGTTCAGTGGCAAGCCCAAATTCTTCGCTGTAATATTCGGCATCCAAGTAATAGATGCCCTCTCCTTCTTGCGTTTCGTGCACAGCATCGCGCTCTAGCAACTTAGCCCAAACATTGGGGAAAACATTCACGCTGTATTGCTGCGCTTCCTTTAAGGCACGATAGTATTCTTGCGGCTCAAACTCTTTAGCTAATCGGCAAAGCTCATTCACTAGGGCCACGCCCTTACCGTGCCGCACTACCACGGCTTTCGTTGGGGCATCAATTGCTTGAAAGGCTCGACCTGCGTCCATAAATGATTGAGCCAACATCGGCAGCTTCCCGCTGGTCCGTCGCGCCTCATTCTTATTGCCGACATTGTTGGAATTGCGGCCCAAGATCTCAAGCAAGGTATCGTCGCGCATCGCTTGGTTTGATTTAATGGTGTACTCCATGTCATCACTGCGCGCGTAAAAGTAGTACTGAAAATAACGCTGTATAACCTCGGGCGTTAATAAATCACTACCGGCAAACTCGCTAAGCACCCTAAGGGTCTGCTCCTGCCCAATAGCGATATCTTTAAGCATGCCAAGGTTTTCAGTATCAGGATTAATAATATCTACCTGACCTTTTATATAATTACCATTCGCATCGCAAAGTTCGCCATGCCGATTACAGCGCCCCGCCGCTTGCGCAATCGAATCTAAGCCGGCCAAAAACCGAATGACCGACGCAAAGGATACATCGACACCCGCCTCGATTAGCTGGGTGCTAATGCAGAGCACCGGAAGCCCTTGCTCCAATCTTTCGCGTATAAGATCAAGTTGCGCTTTTCGATGGGCTGGGTACAAGCTTGTGCTTAAATGAAACACCGAATCACTGCCCTCGGCGGCGCAACAAGCTACATAGAGCTTTTGTGCCCATGCCTTGGTATTCACAATAATTAGGCAACTGCCAGATTCTCGATACCGCGACAAGGCATGCAGCGTAACCTCCTGTTCGCTCCAACCACCGATTTTTATTCTATTATTCACCACAACTCGGCTTAGCTGGTCGAAGAGCGTATTCGTATCATTAATAAGCTCCGAGCACTCAGACATAGCCAGCTGGCCTTTATCTGAGAACCGGAGTTTGTCGAGCACTGGCTGGGTCGCAGTGCATAGTATCGCTGTAGATTTCGCGTGCTTACTAAGAAAATTCAGTGCATTGCAAAACAAATGTATGCAATTAATCGGCAAAGTTTGAATCTCATCAAAAATCAGCACTGAATTCGCTAATTGATGCATACGCCTCACACCACGGGTTCCGCCGCTAAAAAGTGCTTCAAGAAACTGTACCGTGGTTGTAAATACGATGGGCGAATCCCAATTTTCTGACACTAGCTTTGAATGCCAAGTTTGCTGCTCTGGCTCAATATTACTGTGATGCTCCAATACCCAAGGATAAGGATCACTCTCGCGTTCCAGAATTTTTCTAACCTCACTGGCATTTTGTTCAATGATAGAGGTGTAAGGAATAATGTAGATGATTCGATCAAGCCTGTGCTTATGGGCATGATGCAAGGCATAACGTAAACTCGCCAAGGTTTTACCGCCGCCGGTTGGCACCGTTAAGGAGTAAATACCTTGGGGATCATTTGCTCGCGCTTTACACGTTTCAGATATCCCCTTACGGATACCATCAATGGGGCGTTTTTGCTTAAATTGATTAATAAACGATTCAAAGCGGTCGATGGCTACTGTCCAATCCTGCCACGCTTGCTGACCAAGGCGCTGCTGCTTCCTTAAGGGGTTCTCAAATTCAGCGCTATTGAGTCGGTCTGCGTCTATAAGACACGAAAACAAAAATCGTGTAAAAACGCCAAGTGAGAAGGCGTCGGTTTTTGACAAGGTTTCATTCGCATTTTTTGGTAAGTTAACCGTAGCACGGACTTTTTCGAAAACCTGACGCACCAAGCTCCCATCAACCAAGGCCTCAATTTTAGCCATAAACTGCGTATCAACATTTTGTAAACATTCCTGAAGATGGGTTTGATCATCGTCTTTCTCTATTCGCCGAAGGAATGTCTGACTACCATCTTCGGCAATACAGTTAATCAAACCGCTGTGGTGTGACGCTATGCAGAGCGAGAGAATTTGTGCGACTAACTCGCCCTGCCCAGCTGCGCCGATAGTTTGGAGCTGATTCCAAATATATTGCGCGCCCGCAGTGGAATGATCAATTTTCCCTTTTAAGGCCTTGGCATCAACAAATTCATCTTCATCAGGCTTAATACGACCCACTGCCGAATTGAGATAATCCTGAAAGGCCTTGCTGTATTTTCCAAAATCGTGGAGCAAGCCCAAGACTAAACCGGCGTCGGATATGCCTATTTTTTGTGCAAAGCTCGACGCCAGCGCGCCAACTTCACTTAAGTGAGCATCTAATGCTTGGACTTCGCTACTTTTCTCGCGTTTATGCGCTATAAAATCCATTTATATTTCCCTATCGCCAACTTGACGGTGCAAATCAAACGCCACGCCCAAAATATGCTTTAACACTATATTAGGTGCCAGCTTAGCAGCGCCACCGGACAAAACCTGTCCTGGCCGTATATCCAGTATTTTTGGGTGTTCACTACAATTCTGTAAATGCCTCTCTTAGCCACTGGCAAAAATTCCGTTTGCGTTTGAATTCGACGAGCAAACCATCCAGAACTTGCGTCACTTGGGCTGCGTGCTGTTTACCAGCCAATTCCTCGGCAAGTTTGAGCGTGTCTATGGCGCGGTGGTAGCCGTCGTTGTTGCTGGATTCAATGAAGGCACGGCTTGCGCGATACAGCAGTGGTAGTACGCGTTCGGCTTGCTGGGGGTTGGCCGAGGCGATTTTCACTAATAAGTTTGAGGGTAGTTTGCTGGTCTCGGCTAATGCTAGCGCCTGCTCGAATTCGTGAAAATGAAGATGGAGTTCGGCGATGGTTTTGTCGGCCTCAAATTGTCCGAAGAATTTGTTTTGATTACTTATTGCTTGTTTCGCTAGTTCAATGGCTTTAGCACGATTTTGTTTATTGTCTTTTTGGCCCTTGATCTCGGTTATTTCTTGGTAATGCTCAACACTTGGCCATTTAGCAAAGCGCTGCCAAAGTAGCTCTACCACCGGCGCGTAATCTTTGTGGTATAGCCAAAGTGCAACTTGATTATCTTCTAATGCAGCTGTAGCCCCATAAGGTTTATTTTTGACAGCTTCCGCGCGTTTTCGCCACCATAGGGCTTGGTCAAACATATTGTATTCCAAACAGAGATCCGAAAGCTCAAGAAAGTCGCCAAAGTCACAGGCTATTTTGGCGTATAGGGCAATTACTGCCTCGCTGTCGTTACGACTGATGGCCTCATACTTAAGTGGATATAGCAGGTGCAGGTAGTCACCTTGCGCTGCCCAGTCTTTTTCTTGCAATGGTGGCAAGGCATCCCAAGCGACTCGCAGCCTTGTCATAAAGGCTTGCATGCCCTCCTCACCGAGCATGTTTTCGTACTCTTCTGGAATAGAAGGATAAAATTCAGATTCTGGCTGCATAAACAAGGAAAATAGGTAGGCCGCCAAGTCTGTTGCAGGTAATGCCGCAGCGCTAAGGGCGCGGTCATGCCAGCTTGCTAGGCGCTCTAGGGCATCGAAACGAAAGCCGCCGGAGTCGTCGATGGTGTCTAGCGCCCGGCCCACCCTCGCAATGGCGTAATCTGTTAGCGCTAGGGCCTTGTTTGCGGGCAAATCTGGCATGACGGTCTCTAAACCGCTTAGCACGGCGTCGAGGCGGGCAAAGTAATTGCGCACTTGGGGGTAACTATGCAGGTGTTTGTTTAAGGGTGTTGCGGCGGTGATTTGCTTTTTTATGGCTTTCTCATTGAGTTTGCCGGCGGCGATATCGGCCTTGATAGTTAATTGCGCAAGGGCATCGCGGTCGTTTCGCAGTTGTTCTAGTAACATCGCAACCAATTGCGGCTTGTCTAAGGTCATCAAATAACTTGGCAGGCGGTCTTTGGCGGTGCTGCCTTGCAGGGTTTTGTCTTGCTGAAGCTGGTCGCGATAAACCAAGGCGGCAGCAACGCAGTGTTTACAAAAATCAAAGCCTTCTGAGGCTGGGCAGTCGCAGCTACCTTCAAAGAGTTTACTGGTGTGCTTTAAGGTCACTTGGTATATTTCACTGCCCTCCACCTCTGCAATAATGGTTTTACCCTTTAAACGCAGTTGACCGACATGACCTTGCTTGTAGTAGTCTAAACCGCGCTTGTAGGCGGCATCCCCGGCCATTTGAATGAGCAACTCATCGCTAATTTCTCGCATTTTTCGTCACTTATTACTTATATAATTGAATGGCTTGTTGAAGCCGCTTATGCACTGCTTGGCGCAATTCCGGTGGTTGTTCGACGCGAACATGTGGGCAATATCGCAGTATGTCTTGAATCAGTTCGCGGTCATCGCTGTAGGGAAGGCTTAGCAGGTAATCGCTGGCGTCCCAATTGCCACATTGTTCGGGGTGCCATTGTTGCATTGCGATTTCGTGGGCGATCTCGGCGCTAAAGCGCAGTACCGCTGTGTATTTTGCGGCACCAGAAAAAATGCCATAACCCGCTGTAAAATGCGAGTTTAGTTGTTCGCTCGCCACAGGCATTGCGCTTTTATCGAGTAAGCTAAGCTCTGTTAGCCTAGCTACTGAGAAAGTTCGCAGTTCATTACGAAGATGACACCACGCATCCACATACCAATTCTCGCGGTAGTAAACGAGGGTTTGCGGGCTTATCTCTCGGCGCGAAACTTGTTGCTGGTAGTTGCGATAACTAATAGACAGCCGCCGCCTTTTTAATACCGCCTCGCACACTTGGGCAAACATGTGGCTGGCAACATAGCGGTTACTTAACGGCAATACTTTAATGTGTTGATCGAAGGCGCTACGTTCGATACCACGAGCAGTCAACATTTTGGTAATAGACTGCTCTACAACTACTAGCTCTTGATTGAGCAAGCCGTTGCCAAAGCTCTCGAGGAGTTGTAAAAGCAGAGCCAGCGACTGTAGCTCCGCACTAGTCAACCACAGTCCGGGCAGTTCATAGTGGTCCTGTTCATCCGCCACATAGGCCCAGCCTTTGGCTTCAGGGACATACTCTATGGGGGCGTCCAAGTAATCGCGCATATTCTCTATGGCGCGTTTTACCGTTTTCTCAGAGCATTCGAGTAAAGCGGCAAGTCGAGCAATAGGTATCGGTTTTCGGTGTTGACGAAACTGTCGGTGTAAAAGCTGAAAACGATCAAATTTATCCAAAACTCAAAATCATCCCTGTTGTCGTCGTGCAATAGCACAACGAATGATCCCTCATTTCCTAATTGGGCTATAGTATTACCGTTACCGTCGGCTTGAGTATAACCCTAGCCATTTGCATTACCAATTAAGGTTTTTATGGCAATAGCAAAGAAATTTATAGTGCGTCAACCCAACGTAGAGCAGTATTTGCCAAGGCATGGCACGCGCATTGCTGGTTTTCTATTGAGTGTTTTTCTTGGTTGCGCCATTACCGCCTGCGCTGACAACAATCAGCTTAGCTCGCAATGGCAAGACTACCACAGCCGCCTAGAGCGAGTGCTTCAACGCCAAGCTGCACCGCATGACAATATAGCCTTTCCCCACTTACCCAAGCCCAGAGAGCTCAGTCTTGAGTTTAGTGACAGTGGTATCGATTTGCTGGATTTTTTAAGGATGCGGCGTTGCGCCCTGCGCGACACGATTGCCCAGCGCAACAGTATTCTTGGTCGCCATGGCGACGCCGCCGCCCGCCTGATTTTTGATTTACGTTTTATCAATCAGGCCACTGTTTGCCAAAAAATCCTCGAGGAAGACGGCTTAATGGCGCTTGCCGTCCAGTTACAGGCCGCAACCGTCGTTAAACAGCGGGAGTTGCCTACGCGTATATTTGCCGCAAGCTTGATTGGCCCAGAGTTTCGCCAGTTTTGGCAAATACCTGTTGATCTCAGTACCTACCCCCTCAGCGGCAAAGACCCTAGCCTGGCTGCGCTCGCCCGCTGGCAACAATGGCAAACCGAGTGGCTCAGTCAGCCCGGCAGCATGGCAGATTGGTCATCGCTGGCATGGCAGCAATTTAGTGAAGACGTACTCAATACCCTTGGCCAGATTCGTTTGGGCGCAGGCGGCAGTATGCTTGCAGCGCAGCGGGTGAATTTGGCAGGCCTAACAACCGCCAGCGCCATTATTACCCAGCGCGTTAATGGCCGACCATTGTGCCTCAATCCTCAGCCAACACCTGCTGCAAGGCACTTTCAGGGGACTTTACGCAGTGTGTTCATTCAACAGTTGCAACAGCAGGCCAGCGCAATCAATCAACATCAATTTAATGTTATGACCATTATGGCTGAGATTGAAGATAAGCTGCTCACGGTAATGGCTGCCAATCAATTAGCGATCCCTAAGGCCTATATTGATTGGCAAAAGCAGCGCGATGATTTGCTGCTCGCAACCGACCAGGCCCAGCGCCAGCATGTTGCGCTGGCCGGTGAGCTGCTCAAACAGTGCGGCTTGCAGCCTGGAAATTAACGTCGACGTTTTTCCATACGGCGCAGAAACACGTCCATGACGGAGTCGTATAAGCCATCGCCTAAAAACAAATCTTCAACCCCAGCGTCGATACTCGGGTTGTCGTTGACTTCAATCACCACCACGCGATTGTCGGATTGTTTTACGTCTACGCCATAGAAGCCATCGCCAATTAATTTACAGGCTTTCACTGCCACATCGATCACTTTTTTAGGTGCTTCATAGGTGGGCATGGTGTCGAAGCCGCCTGACTGACTTTTGCTACTACTATGCTTATAAATTTGCCAGTGGTTACGCACCATGTAATAACGGCAGGCAAACAGGGGCTTGCCGTCTAATACACCAATGCGCCAGTCGTAATCGGTGTACATAAACTCCTGAGCCAATAGCAAAGCGGATTTATCCAGAAGGCGTTTGCTTTCGCTCTCTAAGCTTGCCCAGTCTTCTACTTTGACCACACCTCGGGAAAATGCACCATCGGGTACCTTCAGAACTATAGGGTAGCCAAGGGTTTCTTCAATACGCCGCAACTCTTCGGTATTGTCTCGTCGTAAAATTTCAGTGCGCGGGGTGGGCACCTTGTGGCTAGTGAGTAAGTCAGCCAAGTAAATTTTATTGGTGCAGCGCAAAATGGAGGTTGGATCGTCCATTACCACCAAACCCTCTGCCGCGGCCTTTTTGGCAAAACGATAGGTGTGGTGATCTACCGAGGTTGTCTCGCGAATAAACAAGCCGTCGTATTCCGGTAAACGCAAATAATCCTTCTTGGTAATCAGCTCGGCAGAAATTCCTAAATTAGCGGCGGCCTTGGTAAATTTACGCAGCGCGCCCTTATCGCTGGGCGGCAGCTTTTCTTCCGGATCAACCAGAATGGCCAAATCGTAGCGGAAGGTTTTTCTGGCCTTGGGCTTGCGCCACATTTTGCTGCTGAAACGTTCAAACGTTGAGGCAAAGGCCTCTTGCTCACCACCCGCCTTTAATGATTTTAAGGCGACCAATTGCAGCTTTTTAATCTGCCAGCGGGTTTTGCCAAACTCAAGGGTAACCTCGATCAAGGGCGACGGAAATCGCTCAAACACCGCTTTGGCAATTGCACTATATTCCGGCGCCAGGCACTCTCCAAACCAACTGCGAAAACTAATGCTTTCGCCAGTCTTGGCTGTCGGTAATTTAGCGAGTAATGGCTCTACCCCTTCAAGCAGGATATCTGAAAGGGATTTACGCGCCAGCTCACTGAGCGTGTTAACCGAGGGTAAAACATTGTGACTGCGCGCCTCCGCCAGCAAGGAGCAATAATATCCGGTACCGAGATAGCGATAACTTCTCGCCAAATTAATGACCCTTACCCGTTCGCCACTGCTCTGCCCAATACGCTCTAGGTAGTCATCAAAGGTGATGACATCTTGGCTAGGGTAATAGGGCGACCAATCCTTTAGGTCATCCACAACGACAAAAAAGCGTGACATCAGTTATCTCTCTATAGGGCAAACAATTAGCCGCATTCTGCGACCAATTTCTCCCATTAACAATCATCGCAACAAGTAAATATTGCGCTATTAACATCGCCGTTAGGCCTGGGGGATTTATCGGCCAATTGGCGTCATTACGGGTCGGCAACAACTGTGATTTCTATTGGCTTTTCCCGCGCGAGCGGCCCACAATTCGCTATGGCAACTCCGCCGTTAGCAGGTCTATACAATGAGTCTGATCCGCCCCGCCACCGAAAACGATATCGATGCCTTAGTCGCATTGGAAAATCGTTGTTTTGACGGCGACAAACTGTCGCGCCGCAGCTTCAAAAGCTTGATCAAACCCGGCGCGCACTTGGCCTCGGTCATACTCGTTAACAATGTTATTGCCGGGTACAGTATAGTGCTGTTTCGTACCGGCACCAGTTTGGCCAGACTCTACTCAATTGCACTTGACCCAAACTATCGCGGCCAGGGTCTCGCTCAGGCCCTACTCGCCGACGCGGAAAGCGAGGCATTGGCCCGCCACTGTCTGTTTATCCGGCTTGAAGTACGTAACGACAACCCCAACGCTATTGCCTTATATCAAAAGCTGGATTACCACGTTTTTGACGATATTGAGAATTACTACGAAGACGGTTGCACGGCGCTGCGCTTTGAGAAACGCCTGCATCCAGAAACCAGTCAAATTATTCAGAAGGCCCCCGCATATTACCGGCAAACCACCGAATTCAGCTGTGGCCCCGCAGCATTGATGATGGCCATGGCGAATATTCGGCCCGAGTACCTTATGAGTCGTCGCGAAGAGCTGCAATTGTGGCGGGAGGCAACCACCATTTTCATGACCACCGGCCATGGCGGTTGCTCTCCCCACGGTTTAGCCTTGGCGGCACTGCGTCGAAATTTTGGTGTAAGTCTGTATATCAATAGCAGTGGCGTACCGTTTATAGACAGTGTTCGCAGCAGCGAAAAACGCGACGTTATTGAGCTTGTGCATGAGGATTTTATTGAGCAACTCACGCACTTCCCCGCTACTATTGAAATTAACCCTTTAGGGCGTGGTCAATTCCGCGAGATTCTGGAACGCCACGACAATGTGCTGGCGCTGATTAGTACCTGGGCACTCAACCGCAATCGCGCACCCCACTGGGTCTATGTAAGCAAGACGGATGAACACTTTGTGTATATTAGCGATCCCGACACCAATGACAGTCGCTGGCAGAGTGAAACCGACTTTATGCACGTGCCAATTAGCATTGATGCCTTCACCGCCATGGCGAGCTTTGGCCGCAGTCGACTGCGCTGCCTAATCGCGATTCACCCCTCAAGTAAGGAGCAGCCACCAGCGCATGTCTAGCCAATCACTGAGTACAGCCGACCGCCACTACTGCGAATCCCTTAAACGGCTTTCAGAGTCGCTTATCGCCATCCAGAAACCCATATTGATTCTCGACGCCATCAAATGGCCCCAAAGTATCGAAACCCAATTCTTTGCCGATAAAGCCAGTAAACTGCCTAAGGTTGATCGCGATTATTATTTACGTAATACCCTGAATTTTGACTCTGAAAGTAAAATCAGCGAGCTAAAAAATCTGCGCAGCCAAGTACACAAAGAATTGGGCAAAGCAGATCCACTGGGCAAAATTTTAGGCGAGACCATCGAGCAGTATTTGATCGTGATTGATATGGTTGAAAATCGTGGCACACCGCGATTCATGACGGCCAGTCGTGAGCTCTATGGCTCTGCGCGCGATCACCTGCGGGGCGACAAACTCAGTTTAATTGAGATGGGGCAGCGGCTCTGCCATATATTTTCGCTGCCCGCCGCCAAACACCTCGCGGCGGCCTACCCTAAAAATCTAAATGCCGAGGAAGCGGTACGCCAATTAGCGCAACGCCTTACCCCCTATTTCTCCGACAGTATTTTTTCCGTAAAAGAAACCGACGGTATCGTCTCTGACGCCTCTGCGGGGGGAGACTGTATTAAGGTCAACACCCACTCGTCCTTCTCCAGCCTAGACATTCAAGTACTCGAGGTACATGAAGGCTGGGTGCATGTCGGCACCACGCTCAATGGCCGCAACCAACCCTGGGCTACGTGGCTGAGCGTTGGCTCACCGCGTATTACTGCGCTGCAAGAAGGCTTGGCGGTATTAATTGAAACACTGACCTTTAGCTCGTTTCCGGCACGCGCCCGCCGTATTAGTGACCGCGTTGTCGCCATAGATATGGCTGAAAATGGCGCCGACTTCCTTGAGGTCTACCGCCACTTTGTCAGCCAAGGCCTTAGCCACCACGACAGTTATAAAATTGCCCAGCGGGTCTTTCGCGGCGGCATGGTCGAAGGCGGCAGTTGTTTTACCAAGGATTTGTCATATGTGAAGGGTTTTGTGGAAACGGTGAATTTCATTCGCAGTGCAATTCTGTCGGATAAACCCGAAATGCTCCCCATGCTGTTTGTGGGCAAAGTCGCATTAGACGATGTGCCAGTTCTCCACCACTATCAGCAGGCGGGCTTTATCGAGGCACCACGCTATTTGCCACCCATGTTCAGGGATCTCAATGGCCTGTATGTGTGGTTTGGCTTTTCCAGCGGTATGTCGCTATTGGATTTGGCGCGAATTCAGGAACACTTCAAAGCCTTGTTTGAGCAAACTATTGATGTGCACGCGCATTTAAAATAGTGGGAATCCACCCGCCGATCATTTTCGAGCAGGATGAATGGAGCAACACATTTTGCTTGGAAAAAAGCACAAATACTGAGCGCTTTGCTCAGTATTTGTGCAAATCAAAACCGCTAACATTGCAAAAACGGCCTTGAATCAGTGCATCGTCGCCTTGTAACCCCGCCTAAACACCAAGCTTCAAAACCGGAAAATCGCTTAACCGCCGTAGGGTTCTCGCGTTTGGATGGCCTTATACGACGAGGTCGTTTGCCCGCCATACACCGGCGACTCGGTAGTGACATACTCCGCCACCGACGGCTTAACCACAATTTTACCGTTAACATCTTTATGTACACTGCAGCGATAATTATAAGTGCCCGCCTGGTCGAATTTCAGGCTATAAGAATTGCCTAGCCAGGGGCTCGTCCAAATACGCGACCCCATCACCCCGTCAAAGCTAATATCGTGCGAGATTTCATCGTAGTTTACCCAGGTCACTTCTGTGCCAACCGGCACTTCCAATTGCTGCGGTTTAGCGTGGAAGGTCGAGATATAAACCTTGGTCGGTTTGGCTGGCGCCAAGACTAGGGTACCCACCAATTTAAGCTCTACCCGGCGATTTAAAGCCCTGCCATCAGCGGTGCCGTTATCGGCGATAGGCTGGGTAAAACCATAGCCTTTAGGCACTAATTGATCTGGGTTAACACCAATCGACACCAAGTAAAAGCGGGTGGCGTTGGCGCGATTCTGTGACAGGTTCATATTGTAATCATAAGAGGCATTATTATCGGTATGCCCCTCGATCGCGACTTTTATGGTTGGATTTTCCTTTAACTCCCTAGCTACTTGATCTAAAAATATTTTTGACTCAGGCCGTAATTTGGCCGAATCGTTGTCAAAATGTACCTCTCTTAATATGAGGGTATCCCCCGCTTTGCAACCGTCTAACTCCAGCGGCATACCTGGCGCAGGCGACCTACAAGTGCCCTCTTCAGCACTAACCAACGGCGACATAGCCAATATCGCGAATGTTAAAGCTATCCCTACTCGTGCTTTTTTCATGTAACCCCCGTTACGTGATTGCTACAAACCTCGCTGATGATGCATCTCAGTTCGGTCAGCTTAATCGGTTAAACAACCCTTATGGGTCGCTGATAAATTGGCGTTCCGTGCCAGCACCGCTAGCCGGACTGCGGGCATTACGAAGCAAAATATGCGCCTACTTTCACAATTTTCAAATTTTGTGTCGCGGAGACGTCTGTCAGGGGGCGAGATCAAAGAATTTGGGTGTAGCAGTCAACTTTTGAGCATAAAAAAAGGGTGTTCAAAAACACCCCTTTCAAATCAGTCGCGAGCGAAAGATATTAGCCGTATATGCACAGATAGGCAGTATTAACCGCTACTTTCAAGTCGAAGTGGTTATTGCCAGGTACATCGAAACCCTGACCGGCCGCGAAGGTTTGCCATTCAGTCTGACCTGGCAGCAAAACCGTCAACGCACCGCTGATCACTTCCATGCGCTCAGCAGCTTCGGTACCAAAACGGTATTCGCCGGGCGCCATAACACCCACTGAAGCAGGCTTGTCTGCCGTCGCAAAGCCCAGCGACTGAACATTATTGTCGAAATAGCTATTGTGCTTAATCATGGTGATCCCCAGATGCGTAAAAAACCGCGCAATCATACGCGGCTAATCCCTCATACGCCAGCGTGAAGCTCATCGCCGACCATCCGCTTAGACTGCCCAAGCGCCTGATGATCTCGGCCTATGTACATATACATTGCCGGCACCACAAATAAGGTGAACAGAGTACCAATGGTCATACCAGAGCTTATCACCATACCCAGTGAGAAGCGGGACGCAGCGCCGGGGCCAGTTGCCAATAACAAAGGCACCATGGCCACAACCAATGCCGCCGTTGTCATTAAAATTGGCCGCAGACGAATAGAGCTGGCCTCTTCAATCGCTTCACGCTTAGACATGCCCTCTTCTTGCATACGATTAGCAAAATCCACAATCAAAATTCCGTGCTTTGAAATGACACCAATCAAAGTCACCAAGCCTACCTGGGTATATATATTCAAACTCATCCCAGAAAAATTCGTTAACTGCATACCATTGGTCATGGCAAAAATATTCAAGGTCAGCAATGCACCACAAATCGACATTGGCACCGTGACCAAAATAATTAAAGGATCGCGAAATGACTCAAACTGCGCCGCCAGCACTAAGTAAATAATGACGAGCGCAAAGCCGAAAGTCGCCACCAGTGCCGAGCCCTCTTGCTTAAACTGGCGCGAAGACCCCGCATAGTCAATTTGAAAACCCGCAGGCATTTCTTCTCTGGCGATATTTTCAAGCAATGCTAAGGCCTCGCCCTGAGAAATATCCGGTCGAGGTACGGCCGCTATGGTATTCGACATTAATTGCTGCGCGTGGGGAATAAAACGCGGAACCACCCGCTCTCGCATCGTCACAACGGTTGAGAGCGGAATTAACTCACCACTACCAGTTCGGGTATAGAAGCCAGCAAGTTGATCTGGGTTTAATCGGGACTCTCGCTCTACCTGAGCAATAACCTTATAAGCCCGACCTTGAAAAGCAAATTTATTGACCTCTCCGCCCGCCATCATCGCCGCCAAGTCGGCGCTCAAGGCGTTCATATCAATACCCAATAACGCCGCTTTCTCGCGATTAATATCCAGTACGGTTTCAGGTCTGTCGATATTCAAATCCGGCGCCACAAAAAAGAAGCGATTGCTCTTCATCGCACGTTCGACCACGGCATTGCCAACGTCAGCCATCGTTTGTGGGTCTGAAATTGATTTAAGTACAAACTCAACAGGGTAGCCTTGTCCGGGCGTTGGCAAGGCGGGCGGCTGAAATATTGCCGTTCGTACACCCGCAGACTTGCTGACTTTGGCGTTCACGTCATTGGCAATCTCTGTCATTGTTTTATCTCGCTCAGCCCACGGCTTAGCAATCATGCCAAAAAATGCGGTATTAGTGCCCCCACCCTCATTGGTGCTAAAGGCAAATAGATGCCCGACATCCTCCTCCGCCAAGGCGATCTTTTGATTAGCCATAAAATATTGTTCTAAATACGTTTTAGATGCATAGCCGTCTGCCTCATTAAGTGCGCCAGCAAAACCGAAATCCTCAGCTGGAGCGAGTTCTGACTGACTTGAGCCATATAAAAAATAGCACGACACTAAAACGATAATGCCAAAAACGCCTATAACGTGCCGCTGATCCAAAGCGCCATGCAAGCGCGACCTATACACGTCGCGCAAATTATTAAATTTTTCATCCAAATAATTAGCGAGACGATTACCGTGCTCTATACCGCTATTGGACGGCTTTAAAAGCTTCCCACACATCATTGGAGTTAAGGTTAGTGCAATCACACCCGAAATCAATACAGCGCCTGCCAAGGTAAAAGCAAACTCCGTAAATAACTTCCCTGTAATTCCAGTTAAAAACCCAATAGGCGCATATACGGCAACAAGAGTAATCGTCATTGAAACAACAGGGCCGATTAATTCCCTAGCGCCGATTATAGACGCCTTATGCGGGTCAATGCCCTCTTCAATATGCCGATGAATATTTTCCAAAACAATTATCGCGTCATCAACCACCATACCGATCGCCAGCACCATGGCTAATAACGTAAGTAAATTAATAGAGAAACCCATTAAATACATCAAAAACAAAGCCCCAACGAGCGACAAGGGTACTGTTACTGCAGGTATTAAAGAGCTGCGCATTGAGCCTAAAAACAAGAAAATAACAACTACTACAATAATAACTGCTTCAACTAAAGTAGTTTGCACATCATCAATCGCACTGCGCACATAGGCGGTTGCGTCATATCCCAGCTCACCGGTCAGGCCTTCTGGTAACGCCTGAAAAATAGCAGGTAAATGGCCACGCACCTCGGCCATCACGTCGAGCAAATTGGCATTTGAACGCACTGTCAAAGCGATAAATACACTAGGCTTAGTGTCCCAGTATGCACTAAAATCGTAACTTTCTGCGCCCAAGGTGACCCTGGCGACATCTTCCAACCTCACCAAAGTATTGCCGTCAGATCGCAAGACCATTTGTCGGAATTCATCAACATGGTGTAAATTTGTTCCCGCCGATAAACCGACTTTAACGTAATTACCATTAGTTTGGCCCACTGCCGAAAGCACATTTTGCTTACGGATTTCTGCCACCACCTCATGAGCGCTAAAATCATAGGCGACCAACTTTTCAGGGTCTAACCAAACTCGCATAGCATAATTTTTTGCACCAAGTACATTGACCGTTTCTATCCCGCTGATTGCAGCTAATTCTGGTTCAATCACCCTTACAATATAATCAGTAATTTGACTATCAGTGAGCACGTCGGACGAAAAAGAAAGATACATCGCTGCGGTGCCATTACCATCGGCAAGCTGAATAACCGGATCTTCAGAGCCTTCTGGCAGTTGATTACGCAGTTTTGAAACTTTGGCCGATATTTCCGTCAGCGCCTCATTAGGGTCTTTATCTAGTCGCAAGTTTGCGGTGATCGTCGCGCTACCCTGCACCGACTTTGAAGTCAAAAAGTCTATGCCGTCGGCAGAGGCGATTTCCCGCTCCAGCGGCGTCGTCACAAAGCCCTCTACCAAGGCTGGCTCTGCGCCTGGGTAAGCCACAATTACCGAGACCTGCGCGTTCTGAAGTTCAGGGTATTCACGCACGGTCAAATCTTGGCCAGCACGTAAGCCTAATAATAAGATTACTAAACTAACTACGATCGCCAACACCGGGCGCTTTATAAAGATATCAGTGAAATTCATTATTTCTCTCAGCTTATCGCCAGCAATCCATTACACCAGCAGGGCTGGCGACCTTATCTTCAGGCAAACGAGGTCTTCAGCCTGCTCCGGGCTGAGGCTCCAACTCCGGCTGCGGTGCGTTGCTATTATCAATAACGACAGGCTGCTTATTCCGTAGTTTCAGCAACCCCGTGCTTGCCACTTCGGTGCCGGTCTTTAAGCCAGAAATAACAGAAATAAAATCACCTCTCGCCTCACCTAAACGAACAAAGCGTTGAATTACCTCTAAATCAGGTGATTCTTTGGCCGTCGAGTCCATTTCGGGCTCGCCGTCAACCTGCTTAGTTTCCATTTTTTGTTGGACAACAAATACGGAATCGCCATAAGAGGTGTAATTCACTGCTGAGCGAGGGATTACGACAACATCATTATCACCTGGCAAGGTGATCTCAACGCTAGCGAATAAACCAGGCTTTAGCTTTTGAGTTGGATTAGCTAAACGTGCGCGCAAGTCAAAATTCCGGGTTTGTGGATTCACGCGTGGTTCTATCGCAAGAATTTCGCCCTGAAAAGTTTGGTCGGGAAAGGCATCAACCATAACCGAAACGCCAAGGCCGGGCTCCAGCAATGACAAATAATGCTCTGGCAGTGAGAAATCGACATTAATAGGATCTAGCTTTTGCAACGTCACGATAGGAGCGCCCACGCCCAGATACTGGCCGACATTCACTCGTTTAATACCAAGTTTTCCGTCAAAAGGTGCCTTTACGACCTTCTGTGCCAAGCGGCCTTTCTGTGCTTGTATCGCAGCGAGAGCAACATTTGTTTCCGCCTCGGCGGTATCCAACTCAGCCTTAGATATCGATTTACCTTTGTATAACTGCTCCTTACGCGTCCGGTTCAACTCGCTCAGTTCAGCCTGGGCCTCCAAACGTTTTAACTCACCTTCTTCACTTGCTGCAGATAACGTTAGCAGCAGGTCGCCACGCTTAACGGTATCGCCAGATTCAAAATGAATTGCCGTCACCACTCCATCGACTTCCGCAGTAAGGTCCGCGCCATTGACCGCCACCAAACTACCGACCGCCTTGAGCCGGTTTGGCCACTGCATTTTTTCGGCTTTGGCACTTGCCACCGTCACTGCTGGCGGCGGCATCGAATTCAAATAATCATTCATTGCTTTATTGCCGAACCACTTCATGCCAAACACGCCGCCAAAGACCAGCGCACTCAGTACGAGCATGATTATCATCCGTCTAGTCATATTACTTCCCTAATAGGTTCAACAGTTGCGTTCGACCAAAATTCGACACTTCCATACGCAAAGCAAGGGCATGAAAGCAAAGGCGAAAAAGTAGCACTGTCTGTCATAAAGGTCGAGTTCCGAAGTGCAATATTACACGAGCGTAATCGTTACAACTCAGTAACTTAGCAACCTAAACCTAGTTTTGAGCACAATATCAAGATTGAGCATGAAATTGATAAGCGACGGAGACAATTTTTTCGGTATACAGAACGGCACACCAAAACATTCAGGCGAAAAAAAACCTGCTGAATCAGCAGGTTCTTTTAA
>TARA_R110001599_G_scaffold119037_1_pt1 | contig 55860 bp, 34 predicted proteins | sample TARA_R110001599 | Tara Oceans TARA_R110001599 (sample SAMEA4398360) | marine metagenome | biome: Polar Biome; feature: [MES] marine water layer (ENVO:01000295) within the mesopelagic zone...; material: water (ENVO:00002006), including particulate matter (ENVO:01000060) such... | reverse complement strand
ACATATTGGAGAATATGCTGAAAGAATGGCTAAAAAACTAAAACAAAGAAAATGAATATTAAATCAAAGATACAACAAGAATGTTTAGAAGCTATAAAGCCTTTTAAATTAGCCGGTGCTATACTTGGTACAGGAGCAGGTAAAACGCTCTTAGGATTAAAACATATGGCATCTAGGTACACAGATGTATCAATGTTTTTAATAGTAGCACCTAAACTTTCTATACATGAAGAATGGAAATCGCAAGCAGTAGAACACGATTATGAGTATTTATTACCACATATGAAATTTACTACATACTTGAGCATAACAAAACAAGAATTTGATTTTGACTATGTATATTTAGATGAATGCCATAATTTAAAATTAAAACATACAACCTGGTTAACATATTATGATGGCCCAGTATTAGGTTTTACTGGTACATATCCTGTTAATGAACACTCAGATACTTATAAGGCATGTTATACCTTTTGTCCGGTCAAATATAAATATACTATAGAAGACGGGATACAAGAAGGAATGCTAAATGACTATAAAATTTATGTTCATTTGCTAAAGCTAGAATCGCACCATAAAAACTATAAGCCTAAGTATGGAGGATTGACTACGGAAGCTGCTGACTATGCGTCACATAACAGAAAAGTGCTTTACGCTAAACCTCAAAGAATAGCAATGGCCCGGATACATAGAATGAAAGCTATTCAAAGTTACAATACCAAAATAAACTATACTAAAAAGCTTTTAAAAGAACAAACAGAAAAAACATTAGTGTTTACAGACTACACTGCTCAAGCAGATGAAATATGCAAACACTCATATCATTCTAAAAACAAAAACTCTAAAAATAATTTAGAAATGTTTTGTCAAGGAGAGATAAATTCGTTATCTTCTGTATTGCAAATTGCTGAAGGAGCTAATATACCTGGTTTAAAAGTTGGCATCATTATGCACTCATATGCTAATGAAAAAAAGCTTGCTCAAAAGATAGGCAGATTTCTAAGACTTAATCCAGATGAGCAAAGTGTAGTTCACGTTTTATGTTACGCCAATACTGTTGATCTTGAATGGTGCAAAAAAGCTCTTAAAAGTTTTGATAAAAATAAAATATTTAAATATGTCTAAATTAATTTTACATGATGATGATGAAAATTCAGCTACTAAAATAGCTTCGGCTTTAGTTAAATGTTTAGATTATGAATTACCTGCTGCAGCACAGACAATATTGCTAGCAGAAGGCAGAGGATCTATTATAATTAAAGAAGGAGATTTTATTGAATTGTTTATGGCACAAAATTGTTTTGAAGAACTAAATATAAATACTGAATTAATAGCATGAGTACACTACCCTTACAACTTATATGCATTAACGATAGAAATAAGCCAGCCGAAATTCCTGATGAGAAGTGGATTAAGTATGGAGAAACTTACACCTTAATTAATGTACAGTTTTTAGATGTTGACAACCAAATGGGATTTGAGATAAATGAAATAACTTTAGACAAAAGTTGTTTTCCTTACCATTATTTTACACCAGATAGATTTATACCAAAAGATGATGAAGAGTTAGAACAATTAGATAAATCTTTTGACGAACTAATAGGTGGAATTTGAAAATATCTAAAAGTCATTACAAAAAAATCAAAAATCAAAAATGGCACATACTTACCCCGGTTAGAAAACTGGGGCATAAAGATGTGGCATATTATACAGAAGAAGAAATGCTTAAAGAAACAAAATACACCTATGAATCTTTAAGCCCAGACGAAAAAAAAATATATGATGAATCACGGAGTAATAAATAAAAATTATTATAAAGGAAAAGAAAATAATAATAAGCTTTTAGTTAAGTACCCAATACTAAATACATTTAAAAACTATTTTAGTAATCATAAATCTAGAGATAGGTACTATGTTGCAATGAAATACCATGCTATTCAACAAATAAAATTGATAGCTCCAGAAATTACCTGGCAATATTTAGGTGAAATTATGGGTGGTATGCATCATGCAAGTGTAATGTATTATTGTAACGGCAGATACACACCGCTTAATGATCATGACTTGTTCATTAAAGATAATTTTAATATGTATATTGAATCTTTTCTTTATCCAATAAGTACTAGACACTTTAGTTATTCAACTCAAAGAAATCAAGGAGACTTTATAGGTAGACATCTCCCTTTAACAAAAACAGCATGAGTGAAAAAACATGTGTAATAAAATTTAAAAAAATTGATGGCAAACTTATGCCCATTGACGCTCTTATGAAACTCCGGTTCCAAGAGTATATTAAAAACTTATCTGCTAATGATGAAGTAGAATGTATATTAGAAGGTGTTAATCCTAACAACACTAAAGCCCAGCTTGCTAAAATACATGTAATGATTAAAGAAATTGCTGATGAAACAGGCGATAATGTTAAAGACGCAAAGAAAAATGTTAAAGATTTTTGTGGATTAACATTCTATGACAATGGAGAAAAAACATTTAAATCTTTTGCAGATCAATCGCGCAAAGAATTATCCTATGTTATAGAAAGAATGTATGAGATGGGAGACTTTTTAAATATTAATTTTCGGAAAGATCTTCAGTAGGTTCCTCATCAGGAATTTCTATTTCAACTTCTTCAGTAAATTTGTCAGAGTCTTTGTTAGCTGCTTCTTCAATAGACTTTATTAACATCATATAAGTTTGAATTACGGCTTCAGAAATACTTAACTCTTTGCCTTCAGTATCAATATTAATTAATGATTGTTTAATATCAGTTTGTTTTTCTAACAACCTGGTCATTAAATCATAAACCCGTGCGTAATAAGCACCGGACACATCTATTTGAAGAATAACATCTTCTTTAATAACAGTAACATTATGTTTTGCCATGGATATAAATTTAAAAAGTAAAGATATAATAAAAAAACAACAAGAAAAATACTCATCAAGAGAATGGGAAAAATATTTTAATGTGATTTTAGAAACAGAATCATACCAAAGTATATTAAAAAACTTAATACATCAAGTAACACAAGGTAATAGATTTAGACCTTCAATAAAAGATTTATTTAATTACACAGAAGGTAGACATCCTGACGATGTACAAGTAGTAATGATTTGTGATAAAAGTATATTTCCAATTGAAAATCATGGTAATTTATTATGCATTGATCCTGATCCAATTGAATTTGATACTAAAATAGATTGGGATACAGATAAACTATATGATATGTGGAACAGTGATAAACCTGTATGGGTTGAACACATTCATGAAGTAATTAAATACTTTGACAAATCAGATATAACTTTTGTTTTTGAAAGTAACAAATACAAAAACTATATAAATGCTGTTAAGAAAGGTAGAGTGTGTATTATACCACGCAAAAGTAACAGTATTTATAAAACTAATTATCATGCAGTTTGGCACAGAATTGTCAAAAATATTCAGTAACTTCACAATCCTTTTATATGAGCAAAATACTTAAACAAACGAGTCTTTTTAAAAAACTTAAATACTATAAGATAAGCTTTAAACTATACTTTCTTTTATATAAAGCATATACTGGCACTGATTTACCAGTACATCACATTCAAATATTAGTTGATAAAGGACTGATGAATAATATGGTTGAAGTAAGTGAGAAAGGTGTAAAAATAATTAAGAGTATAGAAAAACTATTTATTAGCAGTAAGAATATTAAGATAGAAGACTTGATGGGACAGGATGTAGAAATCCATTTAGATACCTATATTAAAATCTTTCCTACAGCCAAATTACCTAATGGTAAATACGCTAGAGGTAACAAGAAAAATATTCTTACAAACTTCACATGGTTTTTTCAAAACTATGATTATGATTGGCCAATTATATTAGAGGCTACTCGCAAGTATGTGGATGAGTACAGAGTTAATAACTATATGTACATGAGAACAGCTCTATACTTTATAAGAAAAGATGACGGTACAAGAACTGTACATTCAGACTTAGCTGACTACTGTGAAAAGGTAACTAACAATGATGATTTTATAGAAGATAAACATTTTAAAACTAAAGTTATATGAAATGGGCTAGCCATAAAGACCACTACCTAAGTGCTCTTCAGTACATGAAAGGTAAACAACAAGGAACTATTTTAAGTTATAAAACCCCTTGGCCAAAAATGAATCGCGCTACACTTAACGGATTTGAGTTTAATACTATATCTGTTATTGGTGGAAGACCTGCTTCAGGTAAAACATTATTAGTAGATCAAATTGTAAGAGAAGGTTTTAAATTAAACCCTGGATTAAATCTCCGAGTACTTCAGTTTCAATTAGAAATGTTTGGACGGACTACCAAGATAAGAGAGTTTTCATCTATATCTAAGACAACATACAGAGATTTGTGTAGTGCTGATGAAAACAAACCTGTTCCAAATTCTATTATTAAACTGTGTCATGACCATGCTAAGAACGCTTCTAAGTATCCAATAGATATTATTGATACTCCAGTAACGGTTATGCAATTTAAAGCAGAGATAGAACAGTATATGGAAAAGTTTGCTACTCAAAATGAAACAGGTAAAACTATTTACAAAAATACAGTAGTAACTCTTGATCATTCAGTCTTAATTAAAAAAGAAAAACATGAAACCAATAAGGTAGATATGTTAGCTAATTTAGGAGAGGCCTGTACTATTCTTAAAAAAAAATATCCAATAGCATTTATATTATTAACACAATTAAATAGAGCTACTGACAGACCAGAACGTAATGAAAATGGTAAGTATGGTAACTTTATTTTAGAGTCTGATATATATGGGGGTGATGGATTAGTTCAGCATGCTGATTTTGTAGCAGGTTTAAATTGTCCTGCTAAAAGATTTATTAAATACTATGGGCCAGACAGGTACATAATTGAAGATGAGTCTGTGTTAGTTATGCACTGGATTAAATCCAGAAACGGTGAAACTGGTATGAGTTTCTTTAAAGCAGAGTTTCAGAATATGGAAATTGCTGAGATGGTAACTCCACCTGTAGATCAAAAACAAAGTAAATGATTAATAAACGTAAAATAAAAAAAAAGCAAAATGAAGTAATGGAAAAGAGAAAAAAAATAGCAGAATTAGCAAAGCATCATAGTGAAACATTTATAAAACTAAAGGTTGCAAACCCTTTGTTTTTCCCTAAGATGGCTTACAACTCTAATGGTGTAACAGTCGTATCATTCTTTCCAAGTGAAATTGAAAGAGGAGAAGATATATATACAGAGTTTGTTAGCAGAAACTATGATTCGGAAGATGAAAACAGAACCTTATACAGATGGAAATATAATCCGCATTACGCGTCAGATTATGAAATTGCAGAGCCTCACCAGGCCCACCAAAGTATAAGATATTTAATTCCTACTACAGAATTATTAAATGTAAATAAAGAATTGTCAGAAAAGATATTAGAATCAGAAGAAGCATTTGAATTACCAGATCCGGATTCTGATTTACCAATAGATCAACTAACAATTAGAGATTTTGCAGCTATTATGACAGGTAAGCCTGTAAGTAGGAAAGATTGGTTAAACAAAATAGTTAAAAAATAAACATGAGTGATTTAATATTACCTAAAAAGCCCACTAAAGCGGCACTAAAAAACCCAAGCCCTTTGCTAATCTTCGGGCAACCAAAAATAGGCAAGACTACTTGCGTATCAGCACTTGAAAACAATTTAGTTTTAAACTTTGAAGACAAAGTACAAACTGCTGATGGGATGGTCATGTATATTGAAAGCTTAAAGAAACTTAGAGAAGTTGCTAAAGCTATTAAAGATGCAGATAAACCCTATGACTACATAACTATAGATACTTTAACAAAGGTAGAAGAGATGTGTACAGTAGAGGCAGAAAGAATCTATATGAAAACGCCTATGGGCAAAGAATGGATTCGCAGAGATGAGAATGGTAAACTAAAACCTACCTGCGGTAAAGCAAAATACACTAGTATTTTATTTTTACCTAATGGTTCTGGTTATCAGTATCTTAGACAAGCATTCAAACAAGTTACTAACTTAATTGAATCATTGGCTCCAAATATTATTTATATTGCGCATGTAAAAACTACTAACATCTTAAAAGATGGTGCAGAAATATCTTCGCATGATATAAATTTAATTGGTAAAAATAAACAAACGGTATCTGCTGATGCTCAAGCAATTGCATTTATGACACGGGTAAACAAGAAAAATTATCTATCTTTCCTGCCCAGTGATGATATTTTAGCAGGTTGCAAAATCAAAAGATTAGAAGGAAAAGAAATACTCATTAGTGAGTATGATGAAGATGGGAATCTGAAAACAAATTGGGATCAGATATATATTAAATAAGTAATAACAATTAAAAAAAAGATATGAGTATATCAACAAAAGGAGTACAGAAAAATTACATCTCTAAAGAGATTAAGCCGGGTAATGTAACGGCAAAGATTAATAATATATCTATTGAGAAATCTAAGCAACCTCGTGATCCAGAAGTAGACGAGTGGAAGATATATATGGAAATTGAAAGCAAACCCATTGGAGATGAGTTTGTTGGTTTTGATAAAGTGTTTGGAGATCCATCTAAAGGACAATTCAAAGGTCAAATCAAAAAGATTCAAGCATCTAATTGGCCATTTAAAGATGCATCAGGTGTATCTAAAAACACAGGTAAGCCATATGAAATATTAGCATCAGCACAAATCTTAAATCTACTGCAAAGATTACTATCTTCTGTAGGAGAAAAGGGATGGCTTGAAGCTAACGATGGTAAGTTTGAAACTTGGGAAGAAATGTTTTCTGCTATTAATAGAGCAGGACTCTTCAAAGATAAATACTTATCATGGTGTTTAGCTGCCACGGAATCTGTAAATGCTAAAGGATACACGGTATATTACATCTATGTTCCAGACAGAAAGCAAGCACAAACTCCATTTGGTCCTGAAGGTTCATTGGTTACAAGCTTTGATCCCGCAGTTCACATTAAGAAATCAGCAAAACTTGAAGAAAGCACAGTGTTAAATAGTGAAGAAACAAGTAGTGAAGACTTAGGTGATTTTGCAAATGATTCAGATGACGATGATTTGTTTGATGTAGAATAAGTTACGTTTAAATAAAGCCAAGCGGGTGTAACAGCCCGCTTTTTTTATCTCTAAAATTATGATACAAACAATTAGTTATAACCATGAGAACTTTCCTATACCCAGTAATCAAATATTTGAAAAGGTTTTAAATCTAACAGAATGCCTTACAGGACAATCAGTTAAAATAAAATCTATATTTAATGCAGCAGATAAAGATCCGTCAATGGTAATCTTTTATGCTGAAACAGATGGCATATACAGGTTTAAAGACTTTTCTTCGGGACAGTATGGGGATGCTATTGATATTGTACAGCACATGTATCAGCTTAAAACTCGCCAAGAAGCTTTTAGAAAAACTCTTGAGCTGTTTAAGAACAATGTAAATGTTAATTCTACTACAGCATTTGTTGCAGAAACAAAAGAAGTTGCAGATTATACAATTAGAAAATGGTTAAACAGCGATGCGGATTACTGGAAACAATTTGGAATTAGCGGACGGTTCTTAAATAAATACAACATTAAGCCCTTATCAGAATATACTATAGAGATGACACGGAATAATGTTAAATCTCAAATGGTGTTTAATTCAGGCAAAATGATGTACGGCTTCTTTTCTAAAGACAAAAGCCTATATAAGATATACCAACCTAATAGAAAGGTAGCAAAGTTTTTGAAGATTAAGGATCACTTGCAAGGTGAAGAACAGTTAACAATGAAAGCCAAGTGCTTAATCATTGCATCTTCTCTCAAAGACATAGGAGCGTTTCAATCAATGCGCTTGCCTAACATTGAGCTTGTAGCACCAGATTCGGAAAATGTTACTATCACTACCTCTGTATTGGACAAGTACAAATCCAATTATGAATATGTTTTCACCATGTTTGACAATGACGAAGCAGGAATCAAAGCAATGAATATGTATTGGACAGAACATCAAATACCATACATACACTTTGACTATGAGAAAGATTTTGCTGAATCAATAAAACAACACGGAATAGAAAACACTAAAATATTTTTTAAACTAAAATTTAAAGATGCAATCAGAAAGAATAAACGATCTACTAAAAAGCGAGGACAAAACTAATCAAGAAATCGCGCTAAAAATACTCAAACAACAAATTACAAAAGCTAATTGCATTGCAATAGTATATCAAGTTAAACAAGTTGGCCATAAATTTAAAGATAGTGAAAGCATACAAAATTCAGTAGCAGATGTAATGGAAGCTGTTTACAAAGTCAGCAACATAAAAATTAACAGATCAATAAGTAAATCTACAAAAGATATATACAATTATCTTAGGAACAATGATGTAGATGATGAATCTATAAATGCTTTCCTAAAGTACTATACAGAATTTGTTAAGTACAGTATTACTTTAGATACAAGCTTTGATTATATACCACCAGCTAATTTAAATTTATTTGACAATGACTGAAAAGGAACTACAAAAAGATTTATCAATAATTTGTAAAACACTTATGCTTAAACAGCCGTTTTATGGACTATTGCTGTTGAATCTTCAGAAAATGTTTACAACACAAGTACCAACTGCCGGTGTAGGATTACAAGGAATTAATTACAAATTGCTTATTAACCCTGAATTTTGGCAATCTTTATCACATGATCATAAATGTGGTCTATTGCAGCACGAACTAATGCACATTGCATTCTTTCACTGCACAGATATGTTTGAACATCAAACAAATAAAGAAATATCAAATATCGCTCAAGATATTGAAATCAATCAAAAAATTGATGACTACATGTTACCGCCTGATGGTTGTACACTAGAAAAGTTTGAGAAATATGGATTATATGCAGAAGAAGGCAGTAACGCATATTACAAAAAGCTGATGGATGCTAAGAAAAATGCACCACCTCCACCACCTCCACCACCTTCTAGTTGCAGTAGTGATGAAGACTGTGACAATAATAGTAATGACGAAAGCCAAAACACTGAGGATGGCCAAGATGATAACAATGATGATGATCAAGATGATGATGATCAAGATGGTGGTAACGGCTGTACAGATTTGATGCAAGCAATAGAAGAAGCTGTTCAAAACGGTGAGTCCAAAACAAACATGGGTAATGACTATGACATAGCATTACCTGAACATAATTGGGACGAAGTTGAAGGCGCATCTGAAACAGCTAAAAAGTTGATTGAAAGACAAATTCTTACAGTTTTAGATGAGGTAGCAGAACAAACAATTAAAGCTAGAGGAATTGTTCCAGGGCATATAGCAGAAAAATTAGCTGCCTTAAAACAGATAACACCTCCTAAATTTAATTGGAAGGCGTTTATGAGAAGATTTATTGGTAACAGTACCAAGTACAATATTAAAAAGACTAAAAGAAAACAAAGCAAACGCTTTGAGTTAGACTTTGGTATGAAAATAGAATCTTTTTCGCATGTGTTAATCGCTATAGATAATTCAGCCTCAGTATCAACTAAAGAAGTCAAAGAATTTATGAATGAGATTTATCACATGAATAAAACAGGACATGATTTCTCTTTAGTATTTGCAGATACATCTATGGGAAAAGTTATTAAGTACAAAAGAAATATGGACTTTGACATAGAAGGAAGAGGCGGTACTGACTTTAACGAAGTTGTAGATTATTTTAATATAAGTAAAAGCAAATACTCTACACTTATTTATCTAACTGACGGAGAAGCACCAGCTCCTGAAGCAAAAATTAAAAATGTCCTTTGGGTTCTATCAGAACAATCACGTTGGACAGATCATTTACCGGGCAAAACAATTCAATTAAATTAATTATTAAAAATAGTATGAACAAAGTAGAACTAAACAGTACAGAGCTAAAAGAAACACTTACACATTTAATTAACAATAACAAAGCAATACAAGCTGAAGGTCAAAAGCCTATCAGTATATCTATATGTGGTCCAGCGGGTCTAGGTAAGACAAGTGTGGTTCATCAACTTGCCAAAGAACTAAATATAAAACACGTTGAAGCTATTAATTTAGCACAGCTTGATGAACTGGGTGACTTGGTTGGTATTCCTGTAAAAGAATACTATATGATTGGACAGAAAGATGGTAAAAAAGTAGCCAAATGGGTAGATGAAAAAGTAATGCATTCATTTGAAAAACAAGGATGGCAAGCAACTAACAATAGTCGCATGACTTATGCTAAACCTGCTTGGATTGCCGGTAAAGGAGAAGGCGGTATCTTAATTCTTGATGACTACACAAGAGCTGCCCCTAGATTTATGCAAGCTGTTATGGAAATTATTGACAGACAGCAATATATTTCTTGGAGTTTGCCTAAAGGTTGGACTATTCTTCTTACAGAAAACCCAGATGACGGAACGTACAATGTTACTGACATTGATCCTGCAGCAAAATCAAGATACATAACTTTTGATATGAGATGGGAACCTGAAGTTTGGGCAGAATGGGCAGAGGGTGCTAACATAGACCCGCGTTCAATTAATTTTACTTTGTTACACGGCTCAGATATTATTAAAGAAGAGCGTCCGGAAGTTAATCCAAGAAGTTTGGTAAAGTTTTACAACTCGCTAAGAACAATTAAAGATTTTAATTCTTCTTTACCACTGATTCAAAATATCGGTGAAGGTGCAGTTGGCCCTGAAGTTACAACTATGTACACAAATTTTATTCATAACAACTTGGATAAGATGATTTCTCCTCAAGAGATATTAGATACAGAAATTACTTTTGATACAGTTAAAAGTAAAATTAGTTCATTGATTAAAAGCGGAAGTGATTACAGAGCTGATTTAGCTTATGTTTTGACTACAAGATTAATCAATTACATGCTTCAAAAAATAACAACACCTGATATTAATGATAAATATCTAGACCGTGTAAGTGAGCTAATTAAAACCAACATACTTGGTTCTGATTTGAAATTTATATTTGCTAAAAAAGTAATTAACAGTAACAGCAGGTACAATAAATTAATGATGGACACCGATATTGTTGATGTTATATTAGAGTAATAACTAAGGGGTGCAATTGTATACCGTGTAATTCGGAGATTGCCTGATGGAGATGCCATAGGATCTATCTAGCAGAAAACCTTTTGCACCCCTTTATTAATTAAACAAAATGAAATATTTTTTATTACCAGAAAAATTTAAACTAAGATTAAACAAACCATCTAAAACATATTTTGGATACAAAGATTTAATGCACGTTAAATTTGTAGATGCTTCAAGTATTAAAAATGAACATCTGTCAATTGATTTTACAAGTGAACTTCTTAATAAAGATAGGGATATAGCTTGTAGTTTAGAACTTAAAAAAATAATAGAAAAATCTATACCTGCTAAACTGCATTCAGGAAAACAAGCAGGATTAAAATGTATTTACAACATAACTGATCCTGGATCAAGATATTCTGACTATACAGCAATTAAAGTAAAATGGATAATAGGTAGTGCTAAAATGCATCTTTTATCTTTTGATGATTTAAATGATTTTAAGGATGAAAATAATGACTGTATTGCATATTTACAAGAACAAGTAGATAATTTTGTAATAGATGAAGAAGATGCAATTGTATTAAGTCTTAATAGAAAAAGGTATCAAGGGTTTGTTAATACTATTTTTAGAAATTATGCTGAAGAAAATGAAAATTATGTAAATAAAATAATGATTCCATATTATCAAAAACCTATACATTATAAAAATGTAATGGATTTGACACCAGAAGGATCTAACTTTACAGAAGAAAGATTTAATACAATAAAATCGTGGGCTAGAACATCTAATGATAAAGAGCACTATAAGTTAATACTTAATATGGTTGCTGGATTTAACTTAACAAAAAATAAAGATGTACTAATGACCTTGCTTGTTAGAAACTATTTATTTGTATTCCAAAGAAGATTGCACAAGCAAGGAGAGAGTGCTTCTTGTAGCGATGTAGCTTTATTTAATTTTAGATACTATACGCATAAAAACGCATTGCTTTCTACTCATGACACTATAGATTCTTTATTACAAGACTATGAAGTTATAATTAGACAAAGAACTTCAAACTTTAAAGTAAGTCCTGAAGATATGCAATTAATAAGCAAGTATTTTTTTATACCGAATCTACAAAATAGTGAACGATTTGAAATTACAATTCAACCAAAACAATTTGCATGAGAGAAACAGATGAGTTAATGTGGGAAAATTGGCACGCAAATAGAGATGACTTGTTACTAAGTCCATCTGCTTTGCGTTTGCTAATTAAAAATCCTAAAACATATTACAAGCACTATGTGCTAGAAGATAAAGAAATACTAACCGGCAAGCATTTTGACGAAGGTAGTTTACTACACTGTATGGTATTAGAACCAGAAGAGTTAAATAACAAATTTGTCAACATGGGCATCGCTACTCCTAGCGAAACAATTCTTAGTTGTATTAACTATGTGCTAGAACTTTGTCCTCAAGATCCAAGTTTTGATTATTATGATGAAGAAATACTAAGTCACTTAATTAAAATCAACAAGTATCAAAGTTTAAAAGATACTAAAGATGGAACTGGAGATTCAAAAAGGTTAAAGAAAATTCTAACAGAGAATGCTTTAGAATATTTTAGACTACATGTAGAAAACGCTGACAAAACAATTGTTGACCAAGAATCTTGGGACAAGTGTATGCGTAAAGCAAAAGCTGTTACAGATGACGAAAAAGCAGCTTGGTTACTATATGCACAAGATGACAAAGATGAGGTTAGATATGAGCTTGAAATGAACCACAGACCTGATGAATATCAATTTGGTATCAAAGGTATCATGGATTGCATTAAAGTATCTAAAAAATACAAAACAGTTTTTGTATCAGATGTAAAAACCACCAACAAAACTATTGCTGAGTTTACAGAAACCATAGACAAGTATGACTATTGGTTACAACCGGCTTGCTATGAAGTATTAGCAAAAAGTTTAATGCGTGGTCCCGCTTTTGATTATGATTTTGTATTTCATTTTATAGTTGTAGACAAAAATGATCAGGTATATAATTTTAAAGTTTCTGAAGAGTCATTAGAAAAATGGAGAAAAAAGTTAATTCAGTTAGTAAACCATGAACTATCTTGGCACATAGAACACAGAGATTTTGAATTGCCTTATCAGTTTGCAAATAATTTTGTAGTTTTATAAAAAAAAGTCATATGTCAAAAGAAACCAACTACAAAAAAATGATGCTTGTTGTACAAGAGCATCGCGGATTTCCTACATTTAGTATGATTAGAATGGAAGAAGAATGTCCTTATGTTGAATGTATTTATTTGCCAGAAGAGAAAAGGCTAGCTGTAATTACAACAATTCAAAAAGATACATTTCACTTCCTTCCTAAAGTAGATACTAATGGAGATATTGTTAGAGCAACTAAACGCCCTAACGGTAATCAATACAAGGAGGAAAGAAAAGCTCTTAAAACATTTTATGAATATGAATTAATGAATGCTGATGATATTGCAGCTTTTGTTAATTCAGTAGCCATAAATGCTGCAGAGTTTGACTTTAAGAAAATAATGGAAACTTCCGTTAAAACAGAAGAGCTGGTAAGCTAAAATACAGTTTTTTAACACAAACGCAAATGCGTATCTTTAACGAGGTACGCATTTTTTTTATCTAAAAATTATGAATGCAAATAAATTAGTAGAAAATCATCACCTTTATTGTGATAACTATCCATCTGACAAAGTATATTTAGTTAGTAAAATAAAAAGACCTTTATCAGATTTGTATGATGTAGATTTTGCCTATGGCAGAAGGGGTAATAGAAATTTAAACGGAGGAATTAAAGGAAACGGTTTATCTAAAAATGCAGCAAATGCTGTAGTAAATAAATTAATTAATTCTAAACTCAATAAAGGGTATAGATATGAAGACAAAGGTTATCAAATTAACCATCCGGACGTTGTGTACAAAAGATACTTAGGTAGATTGTTCCAAGAAAACGTAATTACAGAAGAACAATATGATAAAATCCTTATGATGTTAGAGTCATCAGATGATGAGATACAAGGATTAGGAGCATCAATTATTCAATCAAAAGAAGAAACATGGGAGCAACATTAAGAACAACAACAGTACAAGCAAACTCAATGCAAGAGGCGTGGAAAATGGTAAATGAAGAAGCAGAAGCAGAATCCGGTAGAGGTTCATATAATGGAGATTTTAATACCACATCATTCACTCAAGACGTTACAAGAAAATATCATTCTATTAAAGGTATTGAAAAAGCAGATGAATGGATTCAAGAAAATGTACCTAAATGGGAAACATGGGGAGTTTGTCTTAAAGAAAAAATCTACAACACCAATAAAATTAAAAGTACTGTTGAAAGAAATCCACAAAAAGGAGCACGGAAATGGGTTACTAAATATGTTGGTATAGATACTTGGAATCACAAAGACTTAGCAATAGCTGATACATTACAGGACTGCATTGATTTAACAAGAGCTTATTGTGAAAAAACAGCAAGAGAAAATGCTACATTTAAAGTTGAAATTAGAAAAAAACTCAAAAATATTAATGAGTATCATTGTGCTACAATTAAATACAAAAAATCAAAAACAGAATCAAAAGGAACATATTTATTTGTGGGTCTTTGCTCCTGTTAAAACTAAATTAATATGGCTAAAGCATATGTTTATGACTATGAAACAGTTCTAAATTGTTTCTTAGCAGTATTTATTAATATAAAAGATCCAGAAGATAAAGTAATATTTCAAATTAGCGGTATGGTAAATAATTCTAGAGCATGCATAGCTTTTCTAGAAGACTGTATTGAAAACAAAACGTTACTTGTTTCTTACAATGGACTAAGGTTTGATTCTCAAGTTTCAAGATATTTACTTAGTTGTAAAAACACTAAAGATTTATCTCACGGAATGTTACTGGCAGGAAAAATTTACAACGTAGCCCAAGAAACTATACTCCGAATGAGAGATAAAGAGTTTCCTTTATACAGAATAGATGATAATCCTTTTAATGAATGTGATATTCTAGCCATAAACAATTATGATAATCCTGCTAAACGCTGTAGTCTTAAGTGGCTACAGTTTAGTATGGATTGGCACAACGTAGAAGACATGAGTAAATCTCACGAAGATTATCACACAAAAGATGATGTAAAAAAGTTAACTACTTATTGCATCAATGATTGTTTGTCTACAAGAGAAATGTTCTTTAAAAATAAATCTGAAATTAAACTTAGATGGGATTTGTCTAAACATTTTAAACTACCTCTTAATAATGCATCAGAGCCGGTTCTAGCAAAAAAGATTTTTTCTAAGCTGCTGGCTGAAAAACTAAACATTAAAGAGAAAGATTTAAAAAAGATGCGAACTTTTCGCCCAACAATTAATTTGCAAGAGCTGATCCTGCCGTATATTAAATTTAAAACACCAGAACTTAAAGCTACTTTGTCAACATTTAAAGAACTATCTCTTAATGGAGAAAACTTAAAAGGTTCTTTTAAACACGAAGTAACATACAAAGGTCTTGAGTATCATTTTGCTCTTGGTGGAATACACGGTGCAAAGAAAGGTATATATGAATCTTGTAAAGACTTTGTAATACTTTCATTTGATGTTAAAAGCTACTACCCTAATCTAGCAATTAGAAATAATTGGTCGCCAGGACACATAGATGCTAAAGCGTTTAATGAAATTTACGAAGGATTTTATGAAGAGCGTAAGCTTTATCCTAAATCTAATCCTTTAAACTATGTGTACAAAATTTTGCTTAATTCAACCTATGGATTGTCTAATGATGAACATTCATTTCTTAAAGACAGCGGGTTCACTATGCGTATTACTTGCAACGGTCAGTTGTTATTGGTAATGCTTATGGAAGAATTATGTGAAAGTATTCCGGGCAGTAGACCGCTTATGATAAACACAGACGGTGGCGAAATTATATTGCCTAGAGATCATGTAGAAAAGTATTATGAGATATGTAAAAAGTGGGAACAGCAGACAGATTTAGTTCTTGAATATGAAGAGTATAGAAAACTTATCATACCAGATGTCAATAATTACATTGGTATCTTTGAAGGTGTAGAAGTAGAAAAAGAGAAAGCAATTGACTTAGTTAAAAACACATTTCCTAAACCCTTAATTAAAAAGACCAGGGACGGAAAATACAAGTTATTTAAAACTAAAACTAAGGGCCGCTTTGAAGTTGATAAACCTTTACATAAGAACAAGAGCTTCCGGATCAAACGGATTGCCTACTATTACTATTTTGTACATAATCAAAAGCCTGAAGTTACTGTAGAACAAAGTCAAAATATTTTTGATTATTGTGCAGGTACACGAGCAAAAGGTGATTGGAAGTTTGAGTATGAATGTTTAGATAAAGATAAAACAGGAACAGAAATTACAAAATTACCCAAAACTTTACGGTACTATATGGTTAATACCGGGGGCTGTAAGATATTAAAAACAAATCCTGATGGAAGAATTATTAAAGTAGAGTCTTCCAAAAGTTTAGAATTATTATTTAACCAATACAAATCTGAAGAGTTTCATAACTACAATATTGATTTATCTTTTTATCTCAGAGAGATCTGGAAAGAAATTAATAAGATAGAACCTAGTAGTCAAATTCTTTTAAATTTTTACGAATGAAGTGTAAAACAGAAACAGAAAGTTATTTAAGAAACGTGGCTTTGCCACAAGCAACAAAAAGTTATACTCCTATAGCACATGGAGATATTATTGATGAGGTGCGAGAAGCACTTAAATTAGGAGGGTTTGCCGTAAAAAGCGAACTATATAAAGCAGAACAAAAAGGTGAAGTAGCGGCAGGTTTTATGGAAATATCAGACAGTAATCTTGATGAAGATATGGCCATGACATTTAATTGGACCAATTCATACAACAAAATGCTCAGATTTAGCTGTGGTATTGGTGGTTTAATTTATGATAACAACGTGCCATTTGTTTCAAGAGATGCGCAGGTTACTTGGGCACGGAAGCATACAGGAACTGCTAAAGAAGAATCTACAAATGTAATTAATCAGATGATTAGTCAAGCGGTTCACCACTTTGGCAAAATTGTAGCGATGAAAGATAAATTCAAAGCTATTGAAATTGATCGCGAAGAGTATTCAAAACTTATGGGCTTATTGTTCTTTGACAAAGACATTTTAGGTATTGAGCAGTCTACACAGATCAGGAATGAATACAATAATCCTTCATTTGATTACTCCGGTAAAGGAACATTGTGGGAAGTTTACAAAATCATAATGTTTGGTGTTAAAGAACAATCTCCTAAAACATGGTACAAGCAGCAGATAGAAATTAATACTTTTATCACACTGCGTTATTATGATGGAGTACCAGGTAAATTAACAGCAAGCATCCAAGACGATAAAGCAAATCTGCCATCAGGTTTTGATAACACAACCGTAGATGATCATGCAGATTTAACATCTCTTAATTCTAAAGAAAAAGTAGATATGAATGCTATGTATGAAAAGCAAATGGCCGGACGGGATGAAGATAACTATTATGTTGGGACAGATGATGAAGGTGGAGATGAAAGAATGTGGGAAGGAAGAGTAGATGATACGCCTGAAATAACAGGTATACCTAATGGAGATACTATATCAGATACAGATGATACAGAACCTGAATTAGTAGATGTAGCATTTGAAGATGATGGCAGGGCTGTTCCAGTATATGAAGATGGAGCAGGTAATGTAGATTATCCTGAAGTTGAAGCTGATGCAGAAATGCAAGAGATAAAAACTGAAGAAATCATTGAGGAGAAAGATGAAGAAGATGATGCGCCTGTGTATGATGAAGATCGTATTGCAGAAAGTATCAGGGAAGATGAAGCTGCCGTTGCAGAAGTATGTGATGAAAGAATCATTGTAACTGAAGATACTCCTCCCCTTACAGCAAAACAATTGTCAAGTGCAACATTTGAAGAGAATGAAAGTGGCGATGACTTTGATATGGTAGTTGACGCTCCTTCTACTAAGAAAATAACAGATGAGCAAGTAGAATTGCTTAAAGAAGAGAATGAGCAAATTATTTTGCCTACTCCTGTAGAAGAGCAACCTACATTACCATTAGGAGGAGATGATTTTAATTCTTGTCCTCCGCCAGCTGGCGCGCCAGAAAAAGAAGAAGAATCAATTGTTTCTAAAGTAAAAACAGTATATGATGAACCTATACAAGAAGTACTAGATGAAGTATACCCAAACGCAGAGGTCAAAGAGATTTCTGATGTAGACGGTGTAACCGTTGTGGACTTAGATTCAGATGAGTTCTTCGTATTAGATTAACAAACAAGTAGTGAGATAGTGACTTCCAATGTGGAGTTACTATCATCACTCTTATAACCCTTATAATTAATGAGCATAGATAACCTTTTTAATGCCCGTAAAATTGCCATAAAGTACACAGATGAGCAAAAACAAGCCTTACTCAAGATACACAAATTCCTAGAGTCAGACGACAATTTCTTTCTGCTTGCCGGGTACTCCGGTTGTGGTAAAACAACACTTGCAGAAAATATCGCAAACTACAAAAAAGCTACACTACTTGCACCTACTAATGCTGCAGTAAATAGACTTAGAGAGAAAATAGATAATGAGTTACTAGAATACTCTACAATACACTCAGCTCTATTCAAAGCAAATGATAAGTCAAAAGGCGTATCTTTTACTGAAGGAGGCGATTTGAGAATGTATAGTGTTTACATTATTGATGAATGTTCAATGATTGATCAGTACATATTATCTGTTCTTATAAAAAAATGCGTAGATAAAAAATGTAAAATGATTTTTATGGGTGACAGCTTTCAGTTAGAGCCTGTAGGTAAAAATCCACATATATTTAATTGGGAAAAAGCTTTTCCTTCATTGTTCCTAGAGCATAATAAATATGAACTGACAGAAGTTAAAAGATACGATGGTAGTTTGTTAAATATTGCTACACAAATCAGAACTAATAAAAAAAGCGTTTTTAAGAACCCTGAGAACTCAGACCTTACCATTGTATCAAAATTTGGTAAAAGCCTTGTAGAAGATATGGAAAACAATGTATTTAGCTATGTTGTGCTAACATCTACTAATAAACGTAGGGTAGCTTACAATACTAAAATGAGAGAACACTTGCTTAAAGATGAACCTGATTTCAATCCTGAAACAATTTATGACGGAGAAGTATTAGTGTCTGTAGCTAACTCTGGTGGATATTCCAATGGAGAAATTTATACAGCTTCTAATCCTATTCATAGATTTAGTTTTCCAATTACTATTTGGAACAGAAAAGAAGAGTCTAGCAGTTATATAGCACATGTCTATGACATAAATAGATCATTGCACTTAATAGTTCCTAACTTAATTGAAGCTTCTTTACACGGTAAACAAATTTTTGAATCTATTGAAATGCTAGATAATATAAGTTATAGTCAAAGAAAATCTCTTATTTCTGTAGCAGGCAGGTACGGTAAAAAACAAAAATATTTTAACCGGAACATAACCATATCCACATTTGGTTATGCAATTAGCTGCCATAAAGCACAAGGTCAAGAATGGGACAACGTATATATTGATGCTCATTTTCTGATGCCAGGATGGCACAAATCAAAATGGTTCTATACAGCTATTACTAGAGCTAAAAACAAAGTAGAAATTACTAATAATAAATATTTAAAAATTACAGAATAATGCCAAATCATGTTTATAATACAATAAGTATTGAAGATCCAGGATCTCTTGAAGAATTTAATAAACAAAAAGCAATAATGCACAAAATTCATGATACAGGGATATGTCAATATTTTAAACCAAAACCAAAAGTATTAAGTTTATATAGATCTCCAGTAAAAATAGTAAGCGAGTCAGAATATCTTGAAGCAATAGAAAAAGCAATTTTTGCTGGAGAATTTCTTGGCAGTTTACCAGTAACAGAAAAACTTAAATTAAAATTTGAAAGAAAGTACGGGTATACAAATTGGTATGACTGGTGCTGCTCTGTTTGGGGTACAAAATGGGGAGCTTATGACCCCTATATAAATGAAGAAGGGGATGAATATTCTTTTAGTACAGCTTGGTCTACAGTAAATTATGAAATTATAAAAGAATTTAGTAAAATAGTACCAAACTTTGAATATAGTTGGGTAGAAGAACAAGGATTCGGTGCAAAAGAAGTATATGAAAATGGAGAACTTGTTCATCATTGGTCTTTTGACACACCTGAGTTTAAAGAAGCTGAAGAAGATATATTTAAAGATCTTGAAGTAACAGTACTTACTGAAAATTATAGAAATCTTGAAGGAGAGTTTGAAAAAGGTTATTATTACTCATATGATCTACAAGAATTTTTAGGAACAACTGCAGAAGAAGCGCACAAATGTTTAACATCAGAAACTACAAATTATGAATGAAAAAGAAAAAGAATTAATAAATGAATTAATAAAAGCAATAGATGAAAATTCAACTGGTTTATGGGTTGATGATTTATCAGAGACTGTAGATTGTGTAATTTTAGACACCCAACATATTAAAGAAGGAGATGAAGAAAGCGAAGCTCCAACGTATTACACCGGAATCAATTACGCGGTTAGCAACCTGACTAATTATATGAAAAAAGAAGAAGCAAATAAAGTTGTTCAAGCTAAACAAACATTAAAAAGAAATGGGTATATTGTTGACAATTTATGGCAAACCGGTGACATTAAACAAAATTATATTTGTGATAATGACACAGCTGAGTACATCGTTTCTAAAGCCCTATGTTCAGAACAAATTACAAGTGCAACTTTTGAAATAATGGATGAATATGCTGAAGAAGCAGAATTAAAACGTGTAGATAATGAAAATTGAATTAGATAAAACCAAAGAAAGAGATGGTGTTACATACCATCTCTCTTTAATTACTGAAGATTGGTATTTTTATAGTGACTATAAAAATTTTAATCCTAAAACAAATACATTAGGATTTGATAAACAAACCAATGAGGAATGCGCACCAGAGCATGCTTATTTTGGATTATATATGTACTTACATAATCAAAAAAATGAAAAAAGTTCTCATTTTACTAAAATAGCTTGGATCAGTGATGAGTTAAACAAAATATATCAAAAAGTGAAAAAATAATTTATGGAAATAGAAATTTTAAATTCAATGGGAAAGTATGTACAAAAATCATTTGTATTTCTTTACCCATTTCTAAAACTGCAAGTCAAACCTATCGAAACCTATCTAAGATTTGGTAATGTTGACTTACCAGATGAAAAGCTTTTAATCTGTTTATTTTGGACAGAAGATAAAGATTATATAAAGCATGAGAAAGCTATAGAAAACAGTAGGTATTTTGATGCTAAGTTTAAAGATGACGTATTTCATATTATAACTTTTAATTTACATACTTTAGCAAAAGAATATGACAATATTGTAGCAGGTAGTTATTCAAAATGTTCTAAAAACTTTAAAACTGTAATTTCTCATATAAATAAAGACGAATCTATTAAAAAGTGCTTATATCCAGAACTAAACTATAAAGAATTTGCTGAAGCGTTAGATTGTGACAGCGAATTACTTAAAGGCAAAGAGTTATTAGCAGCTCCGTTAGATTCTGCAGAAGAAATACATGTTACTAAAGAAATAAAAAAACAAATAGAAGATTACTATATTTAATAAAAACTAAAAGGGGGTTAACGCCTCCTTTTTTTTAATAATAGTACTCGTTGTATTCCAATGTAAAAATAAAAAGATACAACCGTAAAGTTAAAATATTTTCTTTTTCCGTTGGGGGTATTCTTTCCCATCCAAATAAAAATCTGTCATGAGGCCATGCTGGTATAAGATCTAAAGTCCACATATTAATCTTCAAAATATCTTTGTTGAGCTTTAATTTGTTGTTGTGGGTAAACAATATTTCCTTTGAACCCTAATATCTTACCAATGGTCGTCCACCCTTTCCAATCTTCTTCTTCTTGCCAAAAGAATGGACCGGTTTCTTTTTTGTTAATAGCTTTTTCTCTTCTTTCTAGATCATTAGATGCTAAATCTCTAACTTGATTACCTAAATTATAAAGTTCTTTTAATATACCACCATCAGCCATTGGAGATCGTTGAAGACTAATATCTTTAGCTGTTACGGCAGCTTGCCACGGATTAAAAGTTCTTTCTTCATTTTCAATACCTTGCAATAAAGCTATACCTTGCAATTTTAACCATTGTTCTAATCTAAAATCTTGACCACCCGTATAAGAATCTGTCCCAGGAATTTGACTAACTTGACTTTGATATTTAGGTGACAACAAAGGCGATTGTAAAGGAGCAGTAGTATGGTCTATATAGGATTGAGCATACATTCTATCTCCGTTAACATCTCTTTGATGCGTTAAGTCATAATAGCTTACAGGCTCATCATCATCATCAGTACTCAATGTTATACCCATGTATAAGGACTTAATTGCTTTTTGAATTACATAAGCTAAAATTATTTGAATAATACCCGTCCGAGTTTGCCATGCTAAATTTTTAGGATTATATGTTCCATTATATAATTCTTCAATTAATTTCATAATAGAAACATAAGTACCAACTTCTGCTTGTTTAGTTCCTAAATTAATTCTTTTTTGCCCCAATTTACTACCCTGTCTAAACGCTCGGCTTGTTCTTATTTGATATTTATCAACAGACATTCCTGGAAAAAACTTCATTAAAAATAAAGTAAATTTTCCTAATATCCAGCGATAAGCTTCCGGCTCATTATATTCAGACGCAACACCTACATTTTTTTGCAAATAAGACTGATGAGCATTCATTATATCTTGGAGTTTACTTCCTAATTCAACTTCTCCTTTACTATTATATGTTATAGACATATTTTTAGGCACACCTGCTTTAGAATATATTTTACCATCTCTTAATTCAACAGCTTTAATTAAAGAAACTGTTTTACCATTAAGTTCAAACTTTGCATGTTCTAACATTGCTAAAAATTGATGAAGCACTGTTGAATCATTTAAATAACGCCTATCAGCATACCAAAATCCACCCTCTCTTAAAGATTGCCCAATATTTCTACCAAATCTTCCACCAATATCTTTTTTAAGACCTGATGGAATAGCACCAGTAATATCTAAAAATTGTAAAGCAGCACTAGGAACTTCATTAGAAAACTGTTTTGCAATTATTTCAGCCATAATTTTTACTGAGGTAGGGTAAGTTAAAATTAAATCTGTAGGAGTATACCATCTACCTTCTACTGATTTTTTAATAATCATTAATTTAGCACCGAAATAATTTCTAAGTGATTTAACAGGATCTAAGGCAAAAGACATAAAAGCCATTCGTTTAGCACCTATTCCTACAAATTTCATTATAAAAGCATTAAAGTTAGATGCACTACGAATAGGTTTTCCTTCTTGATCAACCCTAATAGTTTTCATTCTGATACCTTTTAAGTGAGTATCAATCATAGCTATAACATTTTGAATACGCATAGCAGACGCTTGACTTGAAGTTATTGTAGACGCATTTCTAGCAGCATCTCTAGATCTTTTTAATATACCATATTCTATATTTTCTTGAGGGCTTTGTGAAATTAAAGCATCTTTTAAAAGATTTGCTGTAGAATTAACTTTTCGCATGCCCTTATATTGCTCTATAGAATAAGCATGATCCATCATTATAGAAATAATATTAGTACTGACATCTTGAATAGGTAATAAATAATTACCAGCAATAGGTCTAGTCAGAGTTCTATATTGATTTGTGCCCGGTTCTGCAGCGTTCATGTTTAAACCATCTTCAAAATCATCCGCAGCCACCCTAAAAGTATCTTTAAATCGTAACCATTTCATTCTAAAAAAATCGCGGTCAAATTGTTCAATTCTACCTTTTCTATATCTAGGATAAGCTAAATACATTTTTTGAGGAGCTGACAAACCTTCTTGATTATTTAAATGATTATTTTTTAAGTAATCTAACAAATTAAACTTAGCCTTATCTTCATTAAACATTTGTTTATATGACGCGTCAATATATGTATTACTTTTTGCACTATTTTCTAATGCAGGATTATAATCTCTAGGAAGCCAATTTCCACGATTATCTTGAGTAGCTAAAATCAAATTACCTTTATCATCTACAAAATCTCTTTCAATAATTTCAGTTTTAAATTCTGATTTAACAGAACGAACACTATATTTTCTAGTAGGTACTCTAGGTATTCCATTAATAGCTATATAACCATTCTGAGTAAATTCTTTTAAAAAACCAACTTTAGCTTCCTCATCTAACTTAAAAGGTCCTTGAAGCATTGGCCGAGCATTGTAATATTTTAAATCTTTAGGTTGACTATACTGCCACACGGCTGTTTGTCTAAACCGTAAAAACTCACCTACAAAAGATCCATCTGTACCATCAAATTCATCTCTCATTTCAGTATAATGATTTCTTAAAAACCATTCTTTAAATTCAGAACTAAGTTTAAACAATTCAGACATTTTATCAGTATCTTGAGCTAATTCAAAAAGTTCAACTGGGTTTGGTAATTCTCCAGCTAATATATCTGAACTTTTATTCATAGAATGAAATGCTTCTGATATTTCAAGATTAGCAGTAGCAAATTGAGTAAATGTTGTAATGTATGAAGGAGTAAGTCCAGAAACACTTAAAGCATTTATTTTTTTATTTAAAACATCAATAGCCATTAATTCACCTTCGCTTATTCCAAATTCTTGAGCATTAGTATAGACAGCTAGAGTCCAAAAATTTTCATAGTAAGATAGCTCTTCATCAGAAACAATTTCACCTCTTTGTAATCTTTCTTCAATATCTCTATATTCCCTAAGTTCTTGTTTAGTAATACCAAACTTACTAATCCATCTGTCTTTTATTTTAACAATTTTTTCATGAATATCATTAATTTTTTGTTGAGCTTCTTTGGTTAATTTATTGCCATCATAAATATTAAAATCATCTCTTGTGTTTTTTATTATAGCATATAATTCTTCATAAACAGGAGCTACATCGGTTCCACCAAATTCTTTATTAAATTCATCTAATTTTTCTGTTTGCACAGATCGTTGTCCAATTAGCTCAGAACGAGTTTCATAATAATCATCTGTTACAGAAACTTGGGTATTTTCAAAAAGCCAATTTTTTAATTCTTCTATAAATTCAGGAGAACCCACTTCAGCTTCAACACCCATAACAAATTTAGCCAGTTCATCTTCAAATTGACCTTCGCGCTCTGTCCATTCATAAAAAGGCTGCATTGCATCACGAAACTCAGTTAATCTTTCTGCAATCTGTAACGGCTTACCTATCTTTTTTTCACCATAAATATCATATATATTAGACAATTGATAATATTCTTGCCAAAGCTTTTCCATTTCAGGAGATTTTTTTAGAAGCTCTGAATTTAAATTATCTTGCATGACACGCATTCTATCTAATATTTCATTCTCTGCTTCTTTTGCCTCTAAACCTAGCTCATCAGATAAATATTTGTTACGGGTTTCATAAAATATAGGCAGATTATCTCTATGCATATAATCTAATTGAAATTGCTCATATTCTTTTTCAGCAGCTACCCAAGCATCTTCATTTTCCTTAATAGGATTGAAATCATATTTTGATTTTGCTTCTTGCATTTTTTCTTGAAGCTTTGCAACATCTGCATCAAAATTGTAAAAATTATATTTAAACTGCCATTCCAAAAAGTCTTCAACTTTACCGGTTCGCTCATTGTATTTTCTAGTAGTAGATTTAGTACCAAGGTTGTCACCCATTTTACCCTCACCTAAAAATCTATTACCTGCTTTCATGTAACCAGCAGCCTTCATTAAAGGCCCTAAATCTTTATATAATTCAGAACGTCTTGAATTAGCATTACCGTTTATAGTATTAAAAGTTTTTTGTAAAAAAATAGCAAATGTACTTGTTATTTTATCTTGAGACTGCATAAAAGCTTCCATTAAACTACTAAGAACTTGAGCATCTGACAACTCCCCACGCATCATCATTTTTAATTGTTCTTTTGATATGTTATGCGCATTATAAGATTTTAATTTTAAAAAATTAAGCCTAGTTTGTTCTTCTAATTCTAATGTAACGTTTTTACTTCTATCTTCTAATTTAGTTAATTCATACTGCTCTTCTACAGTAACTCCAAAATATTCTGTGTGTAACTTATCATACATAGACATGTTACCAGATTTTTTATGAGCTTCCAGTTGATCCAAAAAGTCTTTTTTAATAGGTTCCATTTGCTCTGATAACTCATCATATAAAACATCTACAATATAATCATGTGTCATATTTTTTGAACGAGCGCGATTTGTCAAAACCTTTGTTTCTAATGTAAGCATTAGTGTATGAATTGGACTATTCGGAAGCAATGAATAATTCTCTATAAAGGTTTGTCTATATTCAGTTATTTGTTTATACCACTCATCATTATAAAGATTAATTGCAAATAAAGCATCAGCATTTTCTGACATTTTTTCAATGCCGGCTTTTTCTATAGCCTCTAATTTTTCTAAAAATTTATCCATGATTTGTTCGCCCATTGCCAAAGCTTCTACAAATCCAGTCAACCTGCTATCAAAATCTCTAATATCTTTTTCTAATTTGTTATCGCCTTCTATTTCTAATTTATCTAAAGGTTTTACAGGCCGCCTGTTTCCTAAAGACGCAATTCCTTGCATTATAGCTTCTATTTGTTGTAAAAGGCCTTCACGATTTTCATCAGCTAAATCTTCTTCTAATAGTCTAAAAATATCATTATCTGATTTAAACATTGTTAATTGATCTTTAACTAACTTGTAATAACTATTCATGATATTTTGAGTAGTACTACGAGCACCGGTTTTCATATCTTCTTTAACAGCATTGTAGTCTGTTTCAAACATTGCAAACAAATCAGCATCCAAAAATTGTTTATCTAAAATAAACTCTTTTCCATAGTTTATCATATCTACAAATTGAGATAATGATGTTTTAGAATTTAATTTAGATACGTTTATTTTTTTACCAAACCGCCCTCTTAGCCATTGTTTAATTTGAAAAAATAATTGTTTTATAAAATTTTTAATTTTTGAATCTTCGGTAATATTTTTTTCATCATTAATTGATTGAAGAGCCATTACTATAGCTTCTTCTTTAAATTCATTACTGCCTTCTAAATAATAAGAATCATTAGATAAATTTGCAATTATTGTTTCTCCAAGAGGTGTGTTAATTAATTCTTCAAACAAAGAGTTAAGAAGCTTTGGGTTGTCTTTTGCAATAGACTTAATAATAGGGTGAGCAAATTCATGAAAAACGCTGCTCGCATTTAATGACCCTTCTACTAAATAAACTTTACCACCTCTGTAAAAATTTTGACGAAAAGGCTGATCTGGAAACATCTCAGACATTTTTTCATTACTAATTATTTCATAAGGAATGTTTAGCTTTTTAGATAAAGCTTCGGCTAATTTTAAAGCAGACTCTTCATTATTGTTTTCAATAATCTTAGTCATGTTGTCTACAGCATATTTTAATTCGCTTGCTTCTGACATTGGAGATTCATTAAAAAGTGAATCATCTCTATATAAAGACTCTTGATCTTTATCTATTCTAGCTGATAATTTTTTAAGAACTACCTTTGAAGGCCTAATTACTTTTTGATTTTCAAAATAGTCACGGTATGCTTCAAGTTCACCTATGGAATTAACTAGCTGATTAAATTTTTCTTGATTTTCAGAACCTTCAATAACGCCATCATTTTTTATTAATTGATCTAATGTAAAATTATTAATTACAGAAACACTATCTGTATTTTTATAATTCCAATTTTCAGTTACTGAAGAAAAATCTAATTTATCCTCGGCACGTTTAATTGTTTGGTTAAGATCTAAAGACTCTTCTTTTAAAGTACTTTCGTTTAATTTACTATAAGTTTGGTTATAAATAAATTCAGCTAAAAAAACATCATTATTAGTTTGTTCTAGCAATTTTTTAAACTCTGGACTATTTTTATTTACACAAGCCATTTAACATTCTTTTAATTGTTCAATAATAAAAGCACTAGAAACATCGCTGCTAGATAACTTTTCATTTATATACTCTAAAGGATTTTCTAAAGTACCTTTCCATTTTTCAGTAAATCGTTTTAATACAGATTCTTTTTGAGAAACGTCTATAAATCCATAAGTAAATATATCATTATAATTTTTAACTGCAATATCTGCGTTTACTTCAACTAAAACTTCTTTTACCTCTCTAGTCTTTTGAATATCTCTTCTTATCTCCATCATAATTTTAGACAACAGGGTATTAATATCATTAGTGGGACTCATATCAAACACTAACTGGCTTCTTCCGGTCTTTATTAAATCTAAAGAAAATTCTGCTCTAAAACTATATCCTCGTTTGCCTGAACTATTATTGTCTAACTCTTGAATAGTTTGCATAACTATACTTTCTAAACTTGAATAGGTAAGTTCGCGGTATTCTTCTTTACTTAAATCCCGCACTTTCATTCTAACATCGGCTATTAATTTTTTAGTAGATCCAATTTCTTGATCTAAATAAACTTCAGCTAACGAAGGTGTATAAAGTTCTGTGATAATTGAATCTAATTTTTCCCCAGGAACCATTTCGTAAAAAATACCATCATTCGTATATTGCATAATAGAAACAAAACCTTTTGACTCAAGGTATTCTCTTGCAAAAGTGTCAATACCAGAAGCATTACCTACAATAAAGGTAACAACACCTTCTCTAAGAGCTTTATCAATTAATTTTTTATGGTGCGTGTTAAAAGTTTCTTGCACAGCGGCCACCCATTCAGATTGTTGTCTTCCCTTATAAGCATTTGCAAATATACCTGAACCAAAAATCCAAACAGAATCTTTACTATTAAATTGTTTTTTCCTAACCCCAGATTCTAAAACAACATTTTTATTTTCATACACCCCTGTTTTTAAAACATTTATATAACCTTGAGTAGAAGATGCATAGCTTTCTACAAATGCGGGAGTTGCTTTTGCTATAACCTTATTAGCTCTATTAGCCATCGCTTCATCCTTTAAGAAAAAGCTACCTTTTAAAGTTTCGCTATTTTGAATACTTAAACCTTCACCAATATTTGTTTTCATTTTAGCTTGTATTTTGGGCAAAGGTCCTTTATTGTTTATACCAAGCATTAATAAAGCTTTATCTAAAAGTGCTTGGGATTGATCAACCGGAGCAATAAACTTTTGATTAAATATTTGAAATTCTTTACCGCTAGCTAACAACAAACTAGCTATAGCTGTTGGAGTATCTCCAGGACTATTGTAAAAATCATCAACGGTTAGTGAAGTAAGACTTGGAATTGCAGCATCTGCTGAATTAATTAAAGTAATAATTGACTTACCGGCTTTAAGTTTTGCTTTTTTAATTTTTCCAAATTGCAACTCTTCAACCGTATAGTCATATCCTCTAACTTTTTGAGCACCATTGTTTATAGAAGCTTGAAATAATTGTAAAAATTGATCAATAATTTGACCATCAATTTCTTTTCTCTTAACTCTTTTATTTACTTGATCATTAACTTCATCTAAAACTTGCTGTATATAAGCAAGACCTATTTCACTTTCAATTACATTTTCTAATAAATTCTGCGCAGTTATTTTTGTTATAGCATATTTAGATGTAGCCAGTAACCCAGTTTGCATTAAAGCAATGTGATCTAATTTTCCGAAAAAATCACGGACTTCTTCATGCGGACTATTTTTTAACTCAATTATATTTTCTCTATAAACTCTGGCCATTTGAGCGTTTTTTATTTCTGGAAAATATATATTCATCTTTGCTAAAGCTTCGCTGTAGTCAGGTCGGTAATCTCTAAAAAACGCATAATTGTCTAGTTCAGCTTTATATTTAGCATGTATATTTTGAAGTACATTTACAACACTTGTTGATGAATCAAACATTGCATTTTGATTCATTGTATTATAAAGAGCAACTTTTTGTAAAATTAAATTTTTACCGCCAGGTCTTTTAAGAAGACTTGTATTTTGAAAATCAAAAACACCGTACCTATTTAAAAACTCTTCTTGTGTCATATTAAAAGAAACCTCTTGCAAATTTCTTAATTCTATTATAAATTTAACGTAATCTAAAGGTTTGTTTGGGCGGAAAAATTTAACTACTGCATTAAACTCTTGAAACTCAGAGTTTTTATTAAAATCTAAATCAAAAATATTTTTTGGATATTTTACTTCTCCTGTTTCTTTATTGATTTCTATAGTTGTTAAACTATTATCTTCTATTAATTTATAAATTATACCAGGTTCAGTAGTTTTATTATCTTCAATTTTTGAAGCTGATGTAACATAACTTTTGCTATTATATACAGCATTTTGATACATAAACCATACAAACTCATCTTTAAAATCAGACAATACTTTAGATCGGTCCATTCCTCTTGGAACTTTTATACCTAATGATTTTAATATAAGGGCTGGATTATTTTTAACACCGTAATATTTAGCAAATAAATCTACTATAAACTGATCATTATTAAACGCCCCTATTGGACTTTCTTTAATTTTATCAAACCAACTATTAGGAATAAACTTTTCTTCTAAAGGAATGTTTTTAAAAGTCTTTATCTTTTCTTGTCTGTCTTGAGCTTCGGATATACTAGTAACCTTTTCAGTATCAAATTTTTGCAACATAATAAAATCATTTAAAGATTCCGCCATATCTTTAGCAGCTAAAAATTGTGCTAAAATTTCCATGTCTCTAAAATTTATACTCTTAGACGCTCTTCTCTTTTTTAATTCTGAAGATTTAAAAGGTTTAGATGTATTTAGTATTCTATTAAAGTTAACTGAACTAATTTTTTCTTTAGCAAGTATTTCTTCATTATCTTTTATTACAGCATCTAACGCTTTAGCTTGCGCCCTAGATTCTCTAGTGTTTTTAAAATCTTCGTCATAAAATTTACCTTCTAATTTTTTAAGTGCTTCTTCATTATCCGATTCTATTATGTCGCCAAAAATACCACCAAATTCTGCCAAATATTTATTATAATCTAAAACAGCAGAGTTAGTCATAATAGAAATAATATCCGAAGGTCTAACACCAGCCATTGTTAAAAACAGTATAGTTGGAGTATTTTCTTTAGACCCTTGCATTTCTGAAATAAATGGATCATTTGCTGCATCAACATATCCATTTATTAATTGAGAAAGTAAATCAGATATTAACTGATTATCTACATTCCTAACTAACCCTAAAGTAATGGCACTTGTTTGGTTTTCACCAACTGTTTCTATAATGTTAGAATCTAATTTTAAAATTTTTGATTTGTATTTATCAATAGTCTTTATAGCATCTGCCCATCTAGCAGGATTAGTTTGTGCATTTTGAGAATTAGATAAATACTCTAAAGCTTTCTCAAACGCAGCAGTAGCTTCTAACGAATTACCTTGCAGAGTAGCTTGAAAAGTAGTAAACACAGCATAAAATGTACTTGCAATGGCCGCTATACCCAACGAGTCTAATGCTACAGACATTTGCTGATGCTGCATTAAATTATATCTATACTTAAAAATACTATTATTAGACACAGATCTATCATTGCCTTTTTGTTTACCGTATTTATTATAAGCTTTTCTTTGTTCAACTAATTTACCAGCATCTCTAGCGTCTTGCTCAAAAGCTTCTGTAGTATTTGCTCTAACGAGGTTAGCTATATTTGCAGGATCTAATATTCTTTCTTGAATTAAATCAGATAATCTATTTTGTAACCCTTTAATTGTTTTTCCTTGTATAGCCTTTTCAAGTTCAAATAATTTATTATTGACCTCTTTAATTTCTTTTTCTATATTATTTATAACCCCCATGTATTTATCATACTCCCGCTTAACAGCTTCTTTTCTATCCGCTTTATCATAAATAACTGTGTTAAAAAAGTCATTAACAAGCTTATCTATTTCATAAGCGTTTATTGTTTGTAAGTTTTCAAGATCGTTTATATCTTTAGAAAAGAGGTCAAACAATATTCTTTTTTGAGATTCAGAATAAGTTGTATAATTTTTAATTTCATTTCGTTGATCATACAGCTTGTCTATGCTTTTATCTAACTGATTGTTAGCTTCTATTAAGCTTTGTACTGATTCATTTAATTCTTGTTTTTCTGATAAATATTTAATATAATCGTTCCAAGCTATTTGTTTTTCTTCTAATAACTTAGTTTTAATAGTTGTATTATTTTCTATCAAATTATATAAATCAGAATCAGTTCTTTTTTCGCCAGGTTTATATTCTATTTGCTCAGTTTTTCCATATTTTGATAAAATATTTTTAAACAATGTAAACATTGCATCTACATCATAATCAGAACCGGTATTAACTACAACTTCTGAAGGCATTATAATAATTGGACCAGCAAACTCTGGTAAAAATTCAGCAACTCTTGTAGCAATAAATGCGTTAGATCCTTGAGATGGAATACGTACTCCAGGAATATCTATTAATTTTCCATATTGGTTTAACCAAACTTTATCTTTAATAGACTCATTTAACCTAGATAAAGATTCGTTATATTGCAAAATCTTTTTGCCGGATTCATCTTTTTTATATACAGCTATTTGGTTCCCATCGGTATGTTGAGTATATAATAATTTTTTAAAATCTCCCTGCAATGAAATTTTAATTTCCATTTCAGTTACTATAAAGTTTTTTGTTTTTTTATCTAAAACAATATTTCCTTTATTGTCTTTTAGATAATGAAATTTTAAACCACTTGTCCCATATTTTTCATGATCTTCTTTTGTTCCAGTTTTCCAGTTTTGTGACTCCCACATTGCAGAACTAACTTGAGTTAATTTTTCCCCATTGGTTTTTAATCTCCGTAATTTTTTGTCTACAAGGGTTACTAAAAGCTCTTCAATTTTTGTACCTATTAATGAAAAAGATAAATCACCTTTTAAAGTACCATCTGGATTAGTAATATAAGATATTTCTTCCGGCAAAATATCTTTATTAGATAACTGTTCTGTAATATATGCTACCAATCTTTTTGAATCACCGGTATAAATCTTAACAGGCTTACCTTGTTTATCTGTAATAGTCTCCTCCTTTAGAGCGACATCTTCAAGCAGCTCATTTTTTAAAAGATTTTCCATTGATTTAAGAGTGCTGACATATTCTTGATACCAAGACCATTTTTTAGAACGCCTCCTTCTTTCTAAATCTGAAGATATGGCCTCCCATTTTGCTTTTCTTTGTGCCGGTAGTTCATTTGTCAAAAAATCAAAAGGAACACCGTTATCTAAAATGCCATTAAGTGCAATCTTTCTTAATTGCGTGGGTAATGTAACATAACCTTTATAACCTTCTTTAAGAAGAATTTGACTTTTAAAATTAATTACATTTATAGTATTTTTAGTCCATTTTAAAGGAGATACTTTTCTAGTTGCAGCATCGTAAAATTCATCTTTAAGAGAATTAAACTGGCCATCTTTATATTCTACTTTAGTTAATGTAGATAACTTAGATCCTGACTCCATAGTTACATAATCAAGACCTTGTTCCATCATAGACTCATGCAAAGCAACTAAGGCTGGTGAATTTTTAATTAATTCAGGCACTAACGGCATTAGTGAAAATTTATGAAAAGCGGTAGCTGTAAAATCTACACCAGCTTCTAATAAAATTTCTTTACTTTTTTCATTAAATACAGTTCCATAAAATTGAAATTTTCTAACAGGAAAAGTAGTTTTCATATCTTCAAACGTTAAAGACTCTCCTCTTAACATTTTTTGATATAAATTTTCTTGTGAATCAGACCACTCATCTAAAGACCAATTAAGCATACGGTAGGTATCAAAAGAAATATAACCTTGACCGTCAGCTTCTTCCATGCCTTCATAATCTTCAGGATTCAGTTTTAATAAATCAGCATACTGTTTTCTAAAAACACTATTAGAAACTGCTTCAGCCATAACCGCTGTTTGCAAATTGCCATTATAAGAAAAATCTTTTCTGGTATTATCTTTTAATTCGTTATGTTTTTTAGCAAACGCGTTGTTATTAAAAGATGAACTATTAACATATTTAAGCCATGCTGCATCAGCTCTAAATACTTTTCCTGTAGAAATAAAACCAGCAACTCTTTTATGAAATTTTTCTCCTTTAATATCATACACAGAAACGTCACCTAAAAAAGTTGCACTGTAATTAGCGTTAGATAAAAAGTTATTAACCGTAAAAGCTATAAACATTTTTCTTAATACATCCGCTTTAGTTTCACCATCACGAGTTTTATATTTATTGTATATAGGATCAGATATAGGTAATTTTTTACCCCACCCTTCTGTGTTTTGTAAAAAATCCGCATCTTCTAGCAATGCTTTTCTTAAATCAGATTCTATTAATTTTTGTACATCTAAAGTAAATATATCTCCTTTCCCATAAGTTGTTTCTGTAAAATCAGTACCTAATTGATTATCTATTTTACTTATTGTTTTGGGACTTAAAATATCAGCAAACATAAATAAATCATCACCTTTATTTAATTGCTTAACATCAATTGCTAAATCAGCAGTATTAATTTTTCCATTTTTAATTAGTTGCTTTAATTTACGAGTTCTATTTCTACGAATTATATCATTAAAAATATGACCTTTAAATAAATGAAACAACGCTGTTCCTTGATAATTATCAGAAATCAACATACTTATTTCAGCAACATCAAAAGGCAAAGTATTTCCGGCTCTAAGACCTTGTTTGTTTTTAAATGGTGCATGAACACTTAAAGATGTATTCTTGGCTTCAGAACGCATTATTTCTTGTGAACCATCTAATGTTAAATAAAAATCACTTATGAATTTTGTATTTATATCAGAAGCCAAAGCGGAAATACCTTTATCAAATTCTTGAAATTTTAAAACCTCGCTTTCATCTTCATTTTGTTCAGTATAAGTTAGTTTAGAAATAAATTTATTACCTGATAAATTATCAACTGTAATTTTAATTTGGTTATCCCTTTTTCCTCTAATAGCAGGATTAACATTATCCAACTGAAACATGTTAACTAACCACAAAGAAGCCATTACTTGAGGATTTACAGTAGGGTTGTAATGCTCCATTCCAGGAGTAGAAATTAATTCATCAATTGATTGCGCATCATTAATAGCTTTTGCATTCATCAACAAGCTAGAATTAAAAGATCTCTCGCTTTGCAAATCCCCTTTTGCATTTCGGCTTGAAAAATTAGTATACTCATTAGAATATGCATATTCTAAGTCTCTTAACTTAGTTCTAACTTTACCTAAACCTTCTTGTTTTAAATATTCGTTTCCTTCTGCATAAGTAAATCCTTTAAATAAATCAGATAATTTAGTAATGTAATTTCTTCCAGGCATTGGAGTTGAACCAGACACGCTGTCATAAACAGTTGCATTTAATCTATTTTTTAATAAATCAATTACATATCCTAAATATTTTTGTTCATATCCTATACTTGCATTTCCTTTTTGAAGAGATTCTCGTATTTGCAATTCATCTGTCATAGTTATACCAAACAAAGACAGAAACTCTATTGGATCAGCATAAGCTCTCATTTGAGCTTGTGTTGAATATACAGCCCCTTCTTGAATTTCAGACTTACTTGTAATTAACATTGGGCCCGGTCCTGATATTTTTCTAAAAAATCTTTCTTCAGGATTTAAATACTCTTCTAATATTTCATCTATTCTTAATACAGGTATAGTACTTTTATCAGTTTTCTTTGAATCTAACTCATCTCCAACATATACATTAGCTTTAGATAAAAGATTAAACTTAAACTGCGCGTTCCAAACACGATCTACTCTTAAACTATCTGATTGAGATTTACCTATTTTTGTGGTTAAAGTAGCAGAACTTTGTTTTTTTAAATTTGTTAGTGGATCAAAAATTTCAATTTCATTTTCTGCAATAAACTCTTTAAGTAATACTTCGGGTTTATTTAAAGATTGCCAAAAACTAGTCCATTGCTTTTGTTCAAAATCAGAAGCTTCTTCAGATAATTCAATTGTGCTTATATCGCCAAGTCTTTCAAAAACTTGTGCAATTTCCATGTCATCTTGAGCCGCATCTTTTAATATGCGTGACATCACCATTGCATCATTTTGATTTCTTAAAAGCCTTGCTACTTTTGCTAAAGCCTGTGTAAAAGGAATAACTTTTTGTATACCTAAAACATTTAAAACGGGATCACCTTTTCCTTGATTATCATATTGCCTTACGGAAGATAAAATTTCTTTTGTTTGTTCAGAAACAGTATCCGCTAACATTATTTCATTACCCAATCTACCAAACCAAATTTCATAAGAATCTTCAGTAACATCTTCTGCATCTTGAAGTGCTTTAAATTGTTCTGGGTATTTTAAATAATTTGCTAAATTTAATGAACTATAGTTATTTAAATATGCACCTAGGAGCGAAGTATTAATATCAGAATAAGCTTTTTCTGCTTCTTTATATGCTTCAGAGTCTTTTGTGTTTAAAGACATTACCTTTAACAGATTAACCGCTTTTTGTTGAACATCTTTATAATCAACAATCTCTTCAAAAGATTTTATAGATCCAAAATTTTCAATGTTTAAAGTTTTTTCTAAAAGCTGCTTTTGATAATCTAAAGCTATACTTTTTCCGGAAACTGAATCTAAATTTTTTATTCTTTCATTAATAAAATTTAACTCTTGTTGCAATCTTGCTTTAATAAAGTCAATAGCTACATTTAAAAGAACAGGATTGTTTTGTAATTGATATATTCCAGTACCGTTTCTTGGACCAGTTTTTTGAATTTGCTTATACGCAGCAGCAGCTTTATTATACTCAACAGATCCTTTTTTAGCCAAAGACATTACTTTTAAGTAAGTAAGAGCTTTTTGTTGTACAGATTTATCACGAGAAATATTTAAACCTTTATTGATAAACTCAGCCATTAAAGACTGCATGCTTTCCATAATCAAACTCATCTCCTCTAAAGAAAAAACATCACCTGTAATAGTTTTAATTTCTTCTGATTTCCATTTAGCTTGCTCATCTCTAGCCATAAACATATCAGATGTAAATTCTCCCTTGTATAAAGAATTAAATAGTACATCTACCAGCCCGTTGCTTTTATTAAGAGCTTTGGCTTCCGCATAGGTCATGTTACCTAAGATATTTTTAAGCAACTCTAATAATTTTTGAAAAAACGCTTTTACTTTATTATTACTAAAACTTATTTTTTTACCATCACTTAAAGCAAATTCTCTAAATGATTCAGCTAAAAATTCTTCTAATTCTAAGTTACTCGCTTCAGACCATCTAATTGTTTTAGCCTCCCCCCTTACTGTAGTATTAAATACACCGCTTCTGCTTTTTAATGATTGGTATATTTCATTTCTTTCTGATTCTGTAAGAATACCATCAAAAAATGCATGAAAGGCTTCGTGATAAATTTCACTTGGTGTAGCACCGTTATATAAATTAATAGCGTTACCAATAAAACTTGCTATAAAGTTAGGACCCATTTCACTAACCCCGTCAATAAAATTTAATTTAATAATATCAGCAAGTGGACTTTGTTTAAACCAAGCTAAAGCTGCTTCATTTTGTTTTGTAGTAGCTTCAATATTTTGATTTCTTTTTGATATACTCTTAAATTTAATTTCTTCTACCCCAAATTCTTCTAACGTATCTATATCCTCTAAAGATTTTTCAAACTTTAAATAAGATCCCATAGCTACTAATTCATTTGAAGCGTTTAAAACTACATTAGTATATCCATGTTGCGTAACTTGCTCTCTTAATGTTTTAGCATTCCCAGTTTCAATAACACCATTTTCGTTTAATTTAACAGGTAATCTACTACCACCAAGAATTAAATCATCCATATTTAAATTACGAGCATTAGCAAAAGTTCTTTCCAGACCAGTGCGCTCATACAACTTACCATCTTGGCCTTTGTAAACTTGACCCCTATGGGTTACATCATCAACGCTATCTAATATTTTACTATTCCCAACTTTTTCTTTGGAAATTTCTAAACTGTGTTTTGTATTAGCCCATTCTTTTAATTTATCAATAGTTAAATTTTTTGCCAATATTATTTCAGTTCCTAATATAACTGAAGCTTCTACGGCTTCAGTAACTTTATTTGCTTTTTTTCCCGGAATGTATTCAAAAACATTAGGTATTGATTGCAAATAATAACCAATAAATTTTACCCGCGATGTATTAGTTAATGGTTGTTTAAAATTATCAAACATTACTTTATCAGCAGTTAATAAATAATGCAATATTTTAAACTCGTCTTCAGTAAAAGTATCTGTTGAATTTTGAAAAACCCTATATGTCCTATTTGTATTTTTAAGTTTAAGTATTGGGTAAAATGATTTATCAATATTGCTTTGTTGCTCTAAAGAAACGTCTGGTGTGTTTAGATTAGCAACTTCAGATAAAGGAGTAATATTATTTCTATCTGTTGCTACAAAGCCTAAACTACTGTCTTTAACATTAACATTTAAATAAACTTTTTCTGTTGATTTTGATTGCTGTTTTATATAATCTGCAAAATCATTTATATCAGATTGAGCTTGTAAAAAAGCTTTTCTTTTAGTTAATCCCTTTCGTTCATAAATTTGAGCAATTACTTCTGTTTGATATTCTAAAGAAGGTCTGTTTAATTGAATACTATATCCCGGAATTTTTCCTTTAGAATCTATGTTACCAGATTCATTAAATTTAACAACTTCGCCTTTGCTGTTAACTAATACCAACATTATTGTATTTAAATCTTTTGAATTAATAGTATCTACAAAATCATCCATTGCTTTTAAATTACCTAAAGTGGTAAGTTCAAATTTTAAAAGATCTCTGTTATTGGTTCTAATAAGATTTCTAGAAACGTTAAATTCAAAAACTTTAGCAGGATTTTGTATATTTTCAGAATAACCTTTCTCTTCAGTCCAAATTGCTTCTTGGTTATTTGTTTTAAATAATTCTATAGAAATACCTTTGAATCTTGTAGCAAATTCTTTGCCTGGTATTAAAGTGTTTTTGTTTCCTACTAATTCGCCAAACCTATTAACTATTCGTTCAAAAGATTCTGCAGATTTATCAGTACTTGCTTGTATAACTTCACTAGCTAAATTTTTAATAACAGACTCTTGTTTATATTGAATAGTAGGATTTTCAGCTAAATGCTTTAAAACAATTTGCGGAACTATGCTCATGTGTTGTAAAACAATTTCTTTGTTTTCTACTTCTGTTAAACCTGTATCGCTAAATGTTTCTACACCTAATTCAAATAAATCAGAAATTAATCTTTGAGGATTTTTATTTTCTTGTAATTGATTAGCTAATTGTCTATTAATATATGTACCAAATAATTTTAAACTACTTGGGGTAATACAAATTTTCATACTATTTACATTTAGTTATTTCAGTTCTTAGATCTTCTAATAACTGTTCATCAGATAAAGATTCTGCTTCTTTATTGTACTCAGTGAAGTTAATTAAAATATCAGAATAGGCTTCTTTAATATACTGAATTTCTGCGGTATTCGCAACCGTTTCTATAACTTGACCATTAAAGATGCTTCCTGCTTTTAGTTCTTCAGTCATTTGTGACAATAAACTTTGCGAACCAAATTCTAAATATTCAACATACCCTGTTATTGTTGCTTCTTCTGATTCAAGTAATGATATTTGTACTTTATTATTTTCTTTAAGATAGTCATTAATAACATAAGCAACTCCATTTAAATTTATAACAGATCCTATAACAACTCCACTGCTAAACTGAGCATCTATTAAGGCATTGCTTACATCTCTTTGTTTTTGCGTCATGTTTAAATCTTTAGCATAAGCTGCATATGCTTTAACATAATTTAAATCACCCTCTAACTCTTTATTTAACAAATCCCATAATATATTAAGTTGTTGACCTACAGTTTTCTTTTTTGATAACACATCAGCTATTTCTGTTTTAAAATATTTATATGCGACATCTTCTTCAAAATCTTCTTCTTCTTTTAAATATTCTTCAGCTATCATAGCATCAAATGCTATTCTATCTTTAGACAAGGATTTTAAGTTTTTTTCTATTATTTTTTTACCTTCTTCTGTAGTACTCCATATAGCATACTCAACTAAAGATTGCAAGTCTTCTGGTACAGATATATTTTCATCATCAAAAAATTCATTTGAGTTAGTTTTTATTAAACCACCATAATAAGCTACTATACTTTTTTTAGTAAAATTATCCGCTAATACATTATAAACTTCAGTTATGCCTGCAGTTCCACTAGAACCTTGACCTGCAAGAAAAGTATTTAATTGTTCAACAGATATGTTTAATGAACCCGCTAAACTTTCAATTAGTTGATCTCCTAAAGCTGTATAGGATGCATTTTCGCTTATACCAAATAACCAAGTTTTAGGATCTTCACTAATCATAGAATCATACTTACCATCTGCTGTAGCCTGGGCATCTATACTTGCAAATACCGATCTTGGTAAAAATACTCCTGCTTCTAAAAGTAAACTAGCAAAATAAACTTCAGCCATTTGTTCTAATCCCAAAATATCAGAATCAAGAGTGTATTCAAAATTATCTATAAGAGCTTTGTTTTGAGTAAAACGACCTTTTTTAGGAGAAAATACTTTCTTACCTTTTATTTTATTAGGTGTTCTATAAAGCCCATACAAAGAAGCATCATTTTCTAATCGTGCACCAGATAATCTTTTTAAAGTTACATCAATATTTGCTTCATTTAAAGCTGCATTAATTCTTTTAACAATAACAGGGTATAGTAATTTATCTTTTTCTAATTTATTTACTAATGTTCCTAATTTCTCTAAAACTTCTTCTTCTGTCCCTTCAACTAAATCTTTTAATTCTTGAACATTAGCCACTCCAGCAGATTTTATATCATACTTGTATTGCTTTATTAGTACTAATAACTTAGCATTAAACATTTCAACATCTTCTGAAATAAACAAATCAGGATGATACTTTAAAAGAAAGTCCCGCATTCCAGCAGGTATAACTAAATCATTTCTTTTGTATACTTTCTCACCTGTTTTTGCATCAATTGATTTAACACTAAACGCATTATACTTTCCTTTTGTACCTAGTCTTTTTATATTTTTTTTAATTACTGCTTCTTTAGCTTTTTGTTCAGCTAAATCTTTAGCATATTGAATAGTATCTTGGGCTTTTTTTCTTGTTTCTTGTTTTCTTCTCTTATTTAAAATAAATGCCCGTACATCATCAAATCCAAAAGGAACAATTCCTGTTTGATTTCTTATTTTATCAGCAAGCGTATTGATTTCTTTTTCAGTTAATAAGCTAGTTTTCTTTTTAAACATTATGCTATTTTCTTTTACAAGCATTTCAACTGAAGACATTTCTCTAATTTTATCTTCAATAGTTTGTTTTTTTCTACCGCCTTCTTTTTTTGATTTTAACTCAGCTTGCCTTTTAGCTTTAGCTCTATCAACTTTATCTTGATTTATTTTTACCTCTTGTTCTCCTAATATTTTATCTTGCGTTTCTAATCTTTGTTCTACATAATCATTAACAATAGATATATAAACAGGGTTAGATTTTCTTTCTAAATTAATTTTGTCAATATCTTCTTGTTTTAAATTACCAATTACTTTACCATAAAGATCAGCTAAAGATAATTGTAAGCTTTTAGGCAATCTAGAAAAAGGCATTTCAGGGGTAATAATTTCATTTCCATTATAGTCTAACTCTGCTTCAAATGGAACCTCGTCTTTTACTTTTAGTTTTTGATCTGCTTTTGTATTACTATTAATTAATTCTTTTCTTTTTCTATCAAGTTCAATTGTTAGCATTTTAAGCCGAGTCATTTTTTTCTTTACTCTAGCTTTTTCCCGAATATTTAATTTGCCTCCTAATCTTAATTTTTCTTGTTCGGCAATTTGAGATTCAAGATTTTTAATTTTATTTTCAATGGTTTCTAGTGTATCATTTTCTTCTAAACCTTCTTCAATAGATTTTTCAGTAACAGGAGTTTCTTCAACTTCTATTTCTTCTGTTTCAGTTTTTATTACAATTTTTTCTTGGCCTGTAAACAATTCTGATTCTCGCTCTTTTAAAATCTTATCTAATACATCAAAAGTTCTACTATTGTATTTATTCTTTTTTGGATCTTGTCCTTCAAATAATGCTTTAACAAACCATTCTGATCTTTGTCCGCTACCATCTGTTTTTAACATAGTTCCAAAATAAAGCAATGGTGTCCATTCTCCAGCAGTATCTGCGGTTGTGCCTGTCCCAGTAGATTTGTACATTAAAAATCTTTTGCCATTAGCAATAACATCAATAACTAATCTGCCATCTACTTCAACTCTAAGATCACCAAATTCCCAATTAGATTCATCGGCTAAAACATCTAATTCATCAAGCTGCTTTCCTAAAGCAACTATCTCATCCGTAGCTGCATTTACAGATTCTGCATTTTCAAGTTGAATGTCATCATTAATAAAATCTTCCATTAAGGATGGTTGATCTCTAGATTCATTCATTACAACAGTATTACCTCCCTCATTAACTTGAGTTTCCTTTGCAACTGTTTTTTTAACTTTAAGTTTTTGTTCAACTTTAGGTTCCGGCCTTATAGGTTCTAAAACAATTTTACCTAAATTAAATCCTGATTTATCTGATTGACTGTATTCTGCTAAATCTTTAATTGTTGTTTTTCCCGGTTTAAACTTTGCAATATCTTTAGGAAGGATTCTTAAAAATTCACCTGTGGCTTTTAGTAAAGCCTTCATAAATTCATAAACTTTTTTAAATAGACCAGGCTTTGTCTTTTCGCTAATTTTATTATTTAAGGCTAAATCATAAACTCTACCAACTAACTCATGCTCAAATTGTCTTGTGCCAATTACTTCTGCTTTACCGTAATTAGCTTCAACATAATCAATAACTGATTGATCAGCTTTAGCTTCGGCAACTAATGATTGGTATAATTTTGGATTACTTTTTTCAGCATTAATTAAAAAAGGATGCAAAAATATTTCATGCATTGCCGTATTAGCTTTAACATCTTCAGCAATAATATATGCAGTATTAGTTTTTTCATCATAAAAACCTGCGGGTATTTCATCTTCTTTTGAATAAAACGGATTTTCTATTTCATCTAAATATTTAGCAGCTTCATTTTGATCTTTTAGAACTTTAACTTTTACATTCCACTTTAAAGCCATGTCATTGGCTAAAATAGTTAGCTCCTCCACTTTTTTATCTAAAGAGGCTTCATCTTCTTCTGTACGAGCTTTAATGTTTATTTCTGATATGTTATCTACTATTTCCTCATCAATAGCTTTAGCCGCAATGTTCATTACTCTATTAAGCAGCTTTCCTTCAAAATCTTTTCCTAATATTTCTTTAGTTCCGTTTTTTACTGTAGACCATAGTGATTTTTTAGCAGGAGCCACATTATCTGTAATTTCAGATAATAATGTTTGAAAGCCTCTATCATTTAATGATTCAGATAAAAAAACAGAAACGTCATTAAACACAGACATTTCATCTACGTTTTCTTCAGGATATGCTTTAGCATAAACTTCTTTAGCTTGTTTCATGGCCATTCTTGTTTGTAGCCACAAATCGTCATTTTCTTTTAACTGACTTGTTATTTTATTTTGAGTTAAAGCTGTAGTAATTAAATTTTCAATTGAGTAAGCGGAGTTTAAATAATCTTCTCCAGCATATCTTATATCAATAGTAATTACTCCAGCATCATTTATTTGTATAGGTAATGTTTGATCTGATACAAATTTTAAAGTAGCATCACTACCCTCTATAACTTTAATTAAAATTTCTCTATCAACTTTTGTTAAATTCTTATTCTTCTGATCTAATAATTGCTCAATTAAAATTTTTCCTTTTTTTTCTGTTATTTTTAAATTTTTATTTAAAGTAATACCATACTCATTTAAAATATCATCAACGGTTCGTTTATCACTTAATAATTTGCGGCCTTGACTTTTCTTTTCAAAACCATCTCTTATAAGTTTTTTACCTACTAACTTGCCTACATGTTTTTGCATAACCTCTTGAGCTATCATATATTGCTCGTCAGTTATTTCATTATTGTTATTATTTAAATCTAATACTTCTATAGGCATAATCCCATCTCTCATTAGACTATCTAAAGCATTTAAATCAAAAAAGAAACCTAAATCATAAAGTTCTTTTAACATGTCATCAGAAACTTGTTTTTCATAAAAAGCTTGAAGTGCGTTTTTAATATGAACTTCTTTATTTTCATCTATTCTAGCAAGAACCTGTTCCCTTCCTTTAAGAAAATCAGCCTGACCAGATCGTGTTTCTAAAATTTCTACATATTTAGTATATTCTCCAGTAGCGGTTTCTAAACTAACATAATCAAATACTAAATCAAATGCTTGTTCATTAAGCTCTCTCTGTGCTGCCGGATTTGATAATTTATTTAAACCGTATTCTTTTAAAAGATTGCTGTATGCATTAAAAAAATCTTCGTAGTATTCTGATTCAGATTTGTTAGAAATGCTCCCTTTACCGAATTTTGCAGTCATTCCTAAATCAAAAGCTAAACGATAAGTTTCTAACGCATTAGAATACTCTTGCAATGCAGCTAATCTTTTTTCTGTAGTAAGAGCTTGTAATGAAGCTTCTCCAGTTAAATCTAAATCTTTATTTGCTGATACTTCTGCTTGCAGCAGTTTAATAGATTCATTTAAAGTTTTTAAATCTACTAATGATTCTACAGATAATTCTGCAGCTAAAGGATTAGTTTTTCCAATTAACTCTTTTATAGACTTTAATCTTTCTCTGCGATCTTGAATTTTTGCAGTGTTAAATAACAGTTCTTTTTGTAAATCTTTCCAAGCATAATACTTATAGGCTCTTTCCATATAATTTTCTGAAGTTGGGCTTAGACCAACTAAACTATAAGGATTTGGTAAATTAGATTTAATTATACCGTCAGCTTTTTTTAAATCTTTTAGCATTTGAGCATTTGCTAATAACTGATCTCTTTTTTCTTGAGCACCTTCTTTAGTTAAATCCGGTCTACCAAACAACTCTTGCAAATCTTCTACTGTATAATTATCGCTAGCAAAATATTCTAATTGTTCAACATATTCATCAATTAAACCATTGTCTAATAATGTTTGAGCACCATTTACTAAAGATGAGTGTTTAGAATTTTTAAAATCTTTAGTGTGTCCTTTTTCAGCAGCATCTAACATTTCTTGCTGCAACTCTACTTGTCTATACAAAGGTTTAGACGAAGTTTCAATAAAAGTTTTATTATTATTAAAAAATTCAGTTAATGTTTTTGCATTTTCTTCTAATTTTTTTTGTTCTTCTTTTTGATTTTTTTTGTATTCTTTATTGTTAAAAGTTTTTTGATAAGTTCCTGCTGCAGAAATGTAACCTCCACCGTGAAAAAATTTAGTTGCTTGTGTATTAGCAAAACTTACAGGAGATGCAAAAACTCCCATAAACAAACCTGATAAAAAAGTTTCAAGACCCTGCTGACTATTTTGTTTTTTTACTGCATGCACTAAATCATTATTTAAATAATGCAAAAATCCGCCTTCTGTTTGAGTACCTAAAGTATTTCTTATATGATAATTTTTAAAAGATTCTGAAAGAATATCCTGGCCAACTTCTTGAACACCTTCCATAGACATTCTACCAAGTGATTTTAGTGAACCTTTAAATGTTATATCTTGTATTTTGTTACGCATGTAGTTAGGAAATGTTTGAGCAGCTCTTGTTACTAATGCCTTCCCTCCTTGAGTCTTTAAAACTTTATACATACCGTTTGCTGACATTCCAAAAAGTCTACGAGCTGACTTACCAGATCTAAATAAACTATTAAAGGATACAGCATTAGTTAAATAAATTAATCCAAAGTTTCCTGCATATACATTTGCGTTTACTCTTGCAGCTTCAGCATTAATTAAATTAAGTTGTTCATCAGGTATAGGCCCTGCATCCTTGTTTAATTTATGCCATTCATCCCAAGCATTTTGTCTAAATTCTTCTTCAGCCATATCGGCTTCTAATTTACCTTCACTGTGTGCTAAATATATTTTACGCATATCTCTAGTTACAGATGCAGCCCCTTCTGTAACCCGTCTGAGTTTTGTAAATTGAGTCAATCGGTCAGCGTTTCTTATAAAATCAACAGTTTCTCCAACCGGATTAGCCATTCTAGCAAATCCTTTAACACTTTTGCCAACACCGTCTACTCTTCTCCCAAGCCATGATTTAACTTTGTTCATGTCTTTCATGTCATCGGCAACTTTGAGTATTTTATTTCTATTTAAATAGTTACCGGCTTTTTGCAAACCTTTTCCTAAACGTCCCAATTCTACTCCAGCAGTACCAATGTTACCTGATCCCCAGGTTGTCAACATAAGAAGAGCTTCTTCTGCCATTATTCCTTTTATAATACCAACAGTATAACCGGCAGATAACATTGTATTTGATATAAATCCTGTAGTACCTCCTTTAGAGGTGCTATACATTTTCATAGTATCTCCAAAAGATTTATAATTTTGATCATCATGAAAAGCTCCAAGTAAAAATGTATCATTAAAACCTATATCAGATAGTTTTCCATATCCTTCTCTTGCTCTACTCCAGTCATCCCAAAAATCAGTATTTTCATCATACAAATGATCCATACCACTTTTATCCTTTTCTCCATCGCCATTAGTATCTACACCACTAAGAAAAGGATTAAATCCAAGTTTACCATATATGTCAGAACCGTAACTATAGTACTTGTCAAAGTTTGCTTGTTTTGCAGAAAACTCAATAGTTTTTCCTGCTTGATAATTAAAATCTAAATACGCGGCTTCATCTGCTAAAGTTTCTTCAGAAATCTTGAGTAGCTCATCAGCTTCAGATAATGGAGGAACTTCAGGTTCCGTATCTACAATATTTTCAAGCTCCGGTAAATCTTGCGTTTCTGGAATAGATGCAAGTTCTGCAGGCAATTCTTGATTTAAATTGTCTAAAGTTTCTTCAGCCATTTTGTTATTGGTTTATAGGTTGGATTCTTTGCTTGACAATATTTGAAATCATTTGATTTGCTAAAGTCCTAGCTACAGGTAATGATGTTATTGATCTTGGTAAATTTGTAGGAAAATCTAATTTAACTTCTACTCCATTAGCATCTTCATACGTTATAGGAATAACATAATTATCTTTTCCATCTACTTTTAAATATAAAGGTTCGTTAAAAGCATTATCTCCATTTTGTAATTTAGGCATAGATAATAATTCTTGACCTGTAATTTCAAATTCTTTTTCCCCAGCTGTTTTTCCAGTATATTTAAAAAAGTTTTCACCTGTTACTTCTAAAGATTTATGAGGAATGTTAACAAATACAGACTTACCATTTCCATCTAAAAATTGATAAGTAGATTTATCTTTTTCCATACCCACTCGCCAAGCCGTCATTTTTACATCACCCATTCTTTTTTCATAATCTTCATCACTTTCCTTTTCGCCCTGATTAAAAAATTTTTCAAGTAGGTTTTTATTATTAGCAGAATTTTTTAAAGTCCACTCTTCTCCTTCTGGCATGGCGTTATTGTCGTAGGAATTAGTAACTGTAATCATTTTATTTGCTCCTTGCCCTGCATGATTGGCAAAATTACCCGATGCTTTAGTTATTGGATCTACATAATTTGAATCATTGTAATCCATAAATTTACCATTAGGGGCTATTAAACTAAAAATACCATCTTGAATATTTTTAAGTTTATTGGTTACTTTTAGTTTAGGATTCTTATATCCAAATTCACCTAAGTTTCCTTCATCAAAATCAATAGAACTAGGTTCTTTTCTATAAGCTTTAGTATTTGCAATATTATTTCCTCCGCCCATTCTTAAATCTAAACCATATTGCATTAAACCACGATTAGCGAATTCTCCTAAACCTGATAATTTTGTTGTAGTTTTATTTCTATAAGCTGTATTTAAATCACTATATTCTTCTTGTATACGCTCAGACATTTGATCATAAAACTTTTTAGCCCTCTCCATTACTACAATAGCGTTATGGTTTCCCGAAACAGCCCCGCCGTATCCTTCAGCTGGACCAGCATTGTCCATAGCATTTCCTTCAAATTCAAAACCGCTTGGAGTAAAAGTATAATTTCTAGGAATTTGTTTATATTTTCTATTTGCATTAGGGGATATTGGTTTCCCAAATTGATCTAATTTTATTGTAAAATTACCATTACGCATTAATCTGTTTGGAGCTTCCGCACCAAATATATACGAAAAGTTATCTAGGCTACCTGATACATCATATGTGCTTAGTCCAAAATACTCAGAACCGGATTGTTCATAATTTAATACTTTATTCATTTGCTTTTGCGCCCATGTATCAAATGGTATTATTCTATTGTTAGGGCCTATTATTTCCCTAGACATTTCTAATAGTATTTCTTTTCCTTTATCTTTATTACCTGCAGGCAAATTACTATAATCAGCATCTAAAACATCTTGCATTATAGTTGTAAGATCCATATCATCGTCTATGTAACTTTCCATCAAACCTTTAATTTCTGTAGCAGAATTATCCCATTCTTTTTTATCTTGTTGTACTTGTTTTAAATCACCATTAGCCGCAAAATTAAACCATGCTTTTTGAGATTTAAAAGTTTCATCAAATGTTGTTGGATAATTTCCTGCATCTTGGCCAAAATCCGTCTGTGATTGATTTAATACAAATTGACTTTTCCTTAAAGGATTTGTTCTTTTTGCCATTGCTTGTAGCAATGTACCATCTTGACCCATGGGCATATTGTAAAAAGACTTGAGTGCTGCTATTTGATCATCATAACTTCCGGCTTGGCGTATTCTGTCAATAGTTCTTTGAGGCAAAGGTAAAACTTCTGTACCCTGTAATGCAGACATTAAAACATCAAAAGAATTTCTTTGATCATCTGGATTTTTTGAATCTAGTTTTTTAACAGCATTGGTTAAATAAGATTCATAAATAGGACTTACTCTTTGCTGGTAAATAGAATTAAACTCATCATCAATGTTCATAATAGATTTATAAGCAGCCGCTTTTTCCATAGCTCCGGCATCTGTTTTTATATCATTTGATACTACAATGCCTTCACTATTTCGTTTCCATTCTTTACCAGTTATTATACCTCCACTTTCATCAAAACCATATCTATCATCATCAACGTTTCCATATGTCCAAGTATTTGACTCTTTAACTGCTGAGATAGATTGCATCATGTCAGAAGGAACGCTTTCTCCTTTTTCATTTGTTTTATTATCCAACTTAGACGCAAGTGATATTTGTAATTGATTAAGTTGTTTAAGTTTAGCATTTAAATTATTAAGTTCTTCTTGAGACTCAGCTTGTTTTTTTCCATTTAAATAAGGAGCCAATTCATTTTTTAAAGAATCTGCAGTTTTTAAATTGTCAGAAAATTGTTGAGTTAAATTAATAGCTTTTGTAAAATCAACTTTTAATTCTTCATTACCCGCATATTCTGACATATTTTTAAATGCTCCTGGATTTAAAAAACTTTTAACATATTCTGCATTATTTTTTAAATTAGTTTTATACTTTTTAAAAGATTCTGCCGGATTTTCTTTACTTGCAAAATCTTCTAGAGTCATTCCACCTAATACGTTTTCAAATCTTTGAACAATAAGCCCGTTATCTCCAAGAGCTATCATTCCTTCTTCTTTTATTGTTTTTACTTTATCATCACTTAACTTTACATCACTTAATGCTAAAGCCCCTTTTTCAAATGCTTGAACGGGTCTTCCTGAACTAGCCATATCAGGCAAAGGTTTATCTGATTTAGTTTTACCGCCAGGAAGAGAATCAATATAAGCAGATAACTCAGCATTGCTCATGTTATCAATTTTATCCAATTCAGCCTGCCTAGCTTCATCTTTATCTAATTGTTCTGTTTCATTCAATACCGGAGTTGGCTCATCTACAACTGGAGAAGTTCCTTCTAATTCTGCTTTTCTGTCTTTTAATCGTTCTAATAAATTTTGTTGCTTACCCATTACTATAATTTTAAATCGTATATATATGTATTAGCATCTCCACTTTCCATAGCCTTTATCATGTCGTCTGTCACTTCTAATTCACTTTTACCTGTATTAGCCATTGCCCATTTAATATAAACTTTTTCTAAAGTTTCACCACTTGAAGTTTTAGAATCTCCAAATTCATTTAAAAACCCTGAAGTCATAGCTTGTGGATAAGGAATATTAGGAACATCTCCTAAATAGTTTCCTTTACCTTTAACAACAGTTCTATTTACATCAACCATTTTTTTAGCTTCTTCTGCTCTAATTAGTTTAACTTGATCCTCATATATTTTTTTAAGATTGGGACTGCTATTAATCCTAGTAATGTCTGGTCGTCCTTTGCCCGTATAAGATTTATGTTTTACAAGTTCACTAATTGCATCATACTCAACTTGACTAGTAGAATAATCATTATTAAGGTCAAGTTGTAATTTGTCTACAGCCGCCATGTTTTGAACTTTAGCACTTGCTGCGGTATTTCCTCCTGCAGCTATTTTTGCATTAGCCTTTAAAGTTGCTCTCCAATTTTGCTGTTTTTGTTTGTATTTATCTCTATCAAAATCCAGCGTGTTCTTTAATTTTATTTCTGATAATTTATTTAAATACTTTACATTTATTTTAGCAAACTCATCTGGAGTTTTAGTTATTTCTTTATCTCTAAAAGCAAGAACTCTTACTGAAGCAGCGATGTCGTTATTCATATAATCATAAGCTCTACGATTATCTATTTCAGAAGCTAATACATCATAAGCTGCATCCGGGTTAGTAGATTTTTCTGCTGATAATAAATCTTGCGTATACCCTTTAGCTGCTTTTGCACTTTGTTGTAATTGCATCAAAGATTTTAATCTTCTTCCTTTATTACTATCTGCTTTAAATTTACCTGCGTTATACTCATCTGTAAGTTTTTTTACATTTTTATCTAAATAGCCTTCATCAACTTGCAAATCAGAATAATTCTTTTTTAATGTAATGGTTTGTTTATTTTGAATATCTTTTAACCAACCAACTTTAGCTCCATCTAAATCTTTAAACTCTCCCTTCTTAACAGCATTATGCTGCCAATCTTCTCTTGCAACATATGCTTTTGTTGCATACATATCTTTATATTTAGGATCTTTTGCAAATGTAGAAGCAAATAATGTTGTCAAAGGAGATTTAATTAATTCACCATTCCTTGTAGTAATTTTATATTTACCAGAAATTTCATCAATGGTAACGTTTAATTTAGCTTTTTCAGCTAGCTTAATGGCATCTTTCATCATGTTTTGTTGAGGAACATATTCAACATTTCTCATACCTAATGCTTCATCTGCGCTAGCATTCCTAAATGCTTCTTTTTGATAAGCCATTGCTCTATCCCCAACGTCCCAAACACTTCCTCCTGTTTTGTCTGGATCATTGCTGTTTTTTAATCCATCCCGCTTGCTCATTTGGTTTTGGAAATTTTTAGTCCAAACCATATCTTTAACAATACCTTTGTTTGTATAGATAGATTGAAATACATTAGCAGCTGCATCTACATTTTGCTGTAAGGAAAAGTCTAGGCTTCCCATTCTTCTAATGTCTTGATTAATCATTTGAAAAAATTCATTCCTAGCTTCAATATTATCAGTACGAGTCATAGCAGAATTAAGCAATGAGCCGTAAAGCTCACTAACTTTTTTATGTCCTGCATCATACTTGTTTTGCAAGTTGCCCAACATCTGAGCATCAAATTGCAAATTAGGTTTTGTTGGCTGTATTTGCGTTACATAATCTTGTTGTCCTTGTAAATAAGTTGCCATATCGTAAATATATTAATTTATAATAACTAAAAAATAGTTATTAAACACGCCCTTGATTTAATATTGCTAGTTCATCAGGATCTGTTACGTTATCTTCTTTTTTCTTTTTTTTCAAATCCCACTTTCCAGACTTAGATGCTTTAAACAATTCCATTGCATCTGCATCAGATAACCCAGAACTACCTTTAAACGCATTAAATTCTTGAGCTAAAGTTTGGTTATTAGTTGCTTTAGGTTCCATTGGCTTATAATTAGTTGTATATATAAGTCCTGTATATGGATCTTTCTTTTTCTGAGTAGTTTGTAAATTAAGATTGTAAAGATTTTGAGCGTTATCTAACATACTATTTTCTAGTTGCACTATTTTATCTTTTGCTTTTCCTACAGCATTAGCCATATTTTGCTTTAGTATATCTTGTTTTTGCTGCAATCTATTATCAGTAGCAACATTTAATTGTTCTTGTTGATTAGCAATAGCAGTAGCTTTACCTTCATAGTTATTAAATATACCAACGTTTTTATCAGCATACTGACCTATTGTGTTGGCTACATCTGCATACGCTTTACCTGCAAGTGCTGATGCAGTAGCACCCATACCTTGTGCATTTTGAGCAGTCTGTTGCCCTTGCATCATTAAATTTATTTGCTCATTTTTAGCAGCTATTGCTCTTTCCGGAGAAAGGTATGCTACATCTGGAGTTTTTAATTTAACTTTCTTTTCCCATGGTTGTATTTCAGGAATTTCAAATCTAGCTTGTAATGCTCTATTTAAAGAATTAATATCTTGTCTTCTGTAGGCATAGGGGTTTTCTAACTCTTGATTAAATCCTAATCCTCTGGGAGTAGTTTTAATATCTGTTGATGAATCGTCTGGATTAGGCTTTGGATCTGTATCAGGTACATCTTCTGGATCAGGTATAGCATCAAATTCAGGTTTAGAAGAAAAACCAAAAGCATCAAAATGCTCAAAACCAGAATATGCATCATCCCCCATTGATACTCGGTAATCAGTTTTTCCTAATTTACTTTCAATACCGGATGTAACACCTTTGTAATTTTTTTTGTAAAAATCATCAGCCATTAAATCTTCATCTTTTTCAGGAGCTTCTATACCTAACCAACCAGTAAACTCTTTTCTGTACCCTTTAGCTTTTTCTGGATCTTTGTAATCTTCTTCTAGTGCTTTATAAGCATTTTCATCAGACAGGCCCATCCCGCGCATTCTTTCAAATACAAAACGTTTTTCATAATCAGCTGGTGTAAATCCTGCAACAAAAGAACCTGCTCCAAGTTTACCACCCTTATAATTTTTATAATCAGAAGAACTATTTTGCATAGAAATTTTATACTTGTCAGTTCCAAATCTTTCTCCAGATTGATTAATTACTCTACTTAAAGCAATTTTATCTTCAAAGGGCGCATCAAACTTTCCGGTGATTCTTATTGTGCCTTTCTTTTTATTATATACAATTGTTTTATCTTTTATTCCTTGTTCTATAATAGAATTAGCTCTGGCCGCTGCTGCAGCATTTTCATCAGAAGCATCTCTCCAATCGGTAATAGGTCCTGATCCTGTTTTAGTATCTGCAACAAGTTCTTCTAATTTTGAAATACTTGTGGCTTTTCTATACTCTCCTGCACTTGGCTCCCCTTCTGGAATTATATACCATTGACCAACTTCGTGTTTTGTACCAGGTTGATGTATTACAGCACCTTCCGGTAATTTATCTTCTGTTACAGAACCTCCATCTGTATATTTTCTAAGAGAAGGGAACTCGCTGTAATATTGAGTAGCATCTGATAAAATACCACCCATTGTTTTTTGTACGGCTTCATTTGTTTTATCTGCCATTTCTTGATCCATACCAAATACTTCATCTGGTGTTAGTTTTAATTTATCAAAAAACGGATCTAGACCGTTAGGAATTTCTTTCATTCCTTTCATTGACTCTTGTAATAACTTTAGAGCAGCTATTTTAAAAGAAGCATTATCCAAAGTCATTTCAGCAGATTGTTTAGATAATCTATCTGCACCTAAATCAATTAATACCTCTTTAGCATTGTTTACTGCGGGTATCCATTTTTTAGATATTTGCGCAAATGTTTTAGGCTTCTTTCCTTTAATTCCAAAATAATTTAATAAACCGGGATCTTTAACAAGTAATTTTTTACTATCTGAAAATATAAAAGAACTACCATTTGCACCATCTTCATCTGTAGGTAATGCCAAAGGTGTTCCTCCTTTGCTGTGTTTTTTACCACCAATGTTGTACATTTCATAGATGTTGTTTAAACCTCTACTCATATTGGTAACAACTGTTTCTCCTTTTTCTGCTTCTACATTTGCTATCTCCCTATCAACAGAAAGTATTGTAGTATTAAGCTTTGGCTTATCTTGGTTATTCGGTAATCCTATAATTTTATATTGTGCCATAATTTTACATTCTTGATAAAACAAATCCTGCGTCTTCAAATCTTTTTAATTGTTCTGGATCTAAATTAACATCTCCGCCTATTTGATAATACTGCCCGCCATACATCATCATTTGAGGTTGTCCTCCAAATGCTCCATAGCCAACATTACTTGTTACATTTTTTACTTGGTTATTTATCTGATCAGGTTTAAAAACTCCCGATTGATCATAAAGCCCTCTATCTAAAGAAGCAAAAGATTCAACTCCGCCTGTTAATGCATTTTGTTGTACAAATTCTGCCGCCTCAAGTTGCTCTCTACCTTGTGCCCGGTCTAAAAAATTTGTTGCCATTTTAGCACCTAGCATTCCAGATTGACCCAACGCATTCATATCTACATTAAAACCTTGTTCTTGCTCTACATCAATAGTTCCAGTTCCGCTGTTATCTGCTTGCATTTTTTGCAAAGCTGCTATTTGCTCTGGAGAAAATACATTTGCTGAGTCATTTGACATTCTCATTCCCATATTTCCAAAATTTGCTTTAGGTATATCATAAGCTTGTCCGCCAAATGCTCTGTTAATTAAATCAACTGCATTAGCTAAAGCTTGTGGTGATACACCGCCTCCATATGTCATTCCGCCAGCAGCATTAACATCATCTAAAATCATTTGATCAAATTCATTTAGTTGAGTAGGAGGTGTAGGTGCTGGTGCTCCAGTTCTCATCCCTTTACCGTAATTATCCAAAATCGTTTTTTGTTGAAGTTGTTCTTCCGGTCCTGCAACTGGCCCTACTGGTGTAATAGGAGCAGGCGGTAGTACTACCGGTTCATCTATACCTTCTATTTGAGAAGCAAAATTTGGATCAGCACCTACCCCTGTACTTGTATTTGATGTACCTGAACTATCAAAATAACCCGGCCCTTTCATGCCTTTACCATAGTTATCAAGCATCATTTTATTTTGAACATCTTCTGTAGCCCCTAAAACATTACCTACAATAGTAGGTTCTCCAGGTTTATCAAAAGCCGGTTTTAATGGCATTCTTGTTATTCTAGAATCTGCTGTTGCTTTTGCTAAGTCTTGATTTATTTGATCCATGGACCCTGTAGCAAAAGCATTTCTTGCTCCGCTAGTTGGGCGAGCAGCATATTGCATTTTATTAAAAGCCATTCCTGAATTACCCATTTCTCCAGCTTGCGGAGTTCCCGGAACAACTTCAGGAGTTTCCGCAGGAGTTTCAACATTTGGCCCTGGAGGAAGTGAAGGTTCGGCCCCTTCTACAGGAATTACGTTGCCATCAGCATCAAGGCCTGTATAATTTCTACCAGCTTCTAAAGCAGCATCCATATCAAATTCTCTTTCCGCAGTTTGATTAATATCATTAAGGGATGTTTTACCTCTTTTAATTTGTCTAAGCTGTTTTTTTGAAAGATCATCTTCAGTAAGC
>TARA_R110001599_G_scaffold353804_1_pt1 | contig 55914 bp, 54 predicted proteins | sample TARA_R110001599 | Tara Oceans TARA_R110001599 (sample SAMEA4398360) | marine metagenome | biome: Polar Biome; feature: [MES] marine water layer (ENVO:01000295) within the mesopelagic zone...; material: water (ENVO:00002006), including particulate matter (ENVO:01000060) such... | reverse complement strand
GGTTCAATCCCGCCGTTTTTCGCGGTGCCCGATGCATCTTTGCGAAAATGTGCAAATATGGCATGCGTGCGCCCCACCAATTGAGCCCGGCTATCAGGCGACAACCGAAAAGAAACCATGGAACAGACTTTCACTCTGTTGAGTTTCGGCCCCGATGGATGGGGAGACGAGATTGCATTCGGCGTTCTTGTCACCATCGGTCTCGCTTTTGCAACTCTGCCGCTTGGCCTGATCGCAGGCTTTTTTCTGTCGCTCGCGAAACAGAGCGATGAAAAGATATTGCGCATGGCTTCGGAGGTCTACACCACCATATTCCGGGGCCTGCCTGAACTTCTGACGCTTTTTCTTGTCTATTACGGCCTGCAAATCGGCATACGCCAGTTGCTGCTGGCACTGGGAATTGAAACCACTTTTGAAATCAATTCGTTTCTGGCCGGCATGATCGCACTGGGCGTCGTCTTCTCCGCCTTTTGCAGCGAGGTCTTCCTTTCGGCATTCCGGGCCATTCCGGCTGGCCAGTATGAGGCGGGTAGCGCGCTTGGTCTGAACAGGTTTCAGACAATGTTCAACATCATCCTGCCGCAACTGATCCGCATTGCACTGCCCGGTCTTGGCAATCTGTGGATGATTCTGCTGAAGGAAACGGCGCTTGTATCCGTCATCGGGCTGCCTGATATCCTGCGTCAGGCGGGAATAGCAGCGCGCGTCAGCAAGGAAGCATTCCTGTTCTACGGCATCGCCTGCCTGCTGTTTCTTGCTCTGGCTCTGCTTTCCTCGATCTTGATCAACCGGATCGAGCGCCACGTGGAAAGGTCGGGGATCCGGGTATGAGTTTTGCCAAGCAGCTGATCGCTCCACAGAGACCGCCGCCGCCTGCGCCCCGGCCATGGACATTATCCAGATTTGCCGGGCTGTCGCTTATGGCGATCTGGATTTTGGTCGCCATTGGCGTCATCCTCTTCCTGACGGCTGAGTGGGACCCCGAAAAGGTGGCGAAATACGCGCCAAAGTATTTCTCCGGGCTTGGCGTGACGCTGACCCTTGTGAGCATTTCCATCGTTCTGGGCGCAATTGCCTCTGTCCCGGTCGCCCTGGGTCGCATGTCAAACAATCCATTGCTCTCCATGCCGGCATTCTTCTATGTCTACTTCTTTCGCGGAACGCCTCTGATCGCCCAATTGTTTCTGATCTATTATGGACTGGGAGAGTTCAGACACGCTCTGGACTCCATTGGCCTATGGGGTTTCTTTCGCGAACCCTGGAACTGTGCCATCCTGGCCTTTACCTTGAATACAGCAGCCTATCAGGCTGAGATCCTCAGAGGTGCGCTGCAAAGCGTACCGAGAGGCCAGCATGAGGGCGCGAAGGCGCTGGGCCTCTCGCGGTTCCACACCTATTGGAAGGTCATTATCCCCCAGGCACTGATTGTCGCCCTGCGTCCCTATGGCAACGAAATCATATTGATGATCAAAGGCTCGGCGATCGTTGCCATCATTACGGTTTTCGATCTCTTTGGGGAAACCCGCCGCGCCTATTCGCGCACCTTCGATTTCCAGGCCTATATATGGGCCGCCATTTTCTATCTGATCATCGTCGAGGGCCTGCGCAATCTCTGGAATGCAATGGAAAAACGCCTGACACGCCATCTCAAGCGTTAAATCGCTCTTTCTTTGAAGTGCTACTGATGACGCAACGCCTCGATGGGATCGAGCCGGGCTGCTCGCCGCGCGGGAAAATATCCGAACACCACGCCGACCACTGCAGAGAACAAAAAGGCCACGCCGATAAGAGTGGGGTCGGGCGCAAAGGGCACATCAAGAATCCGCACGCCAATCAAGGCCAGACCCAGCCCCAGAATAATGCCGATCAGGCCGCCGATCAGTGACAGCACAATCGACTCCACGAGAAACTGCAGCAAGACCTGCCCCTCGGTCGCCCCGACAGCCAGCCGAATGCCGATCTCCCTTGTTCTTTCGGTGACAGAGACCAGCATGATGTTCATGATACCGATGCCGCCAACGAAAAGGCTGACCGCGGCCACGGCCGAAAGCAGGCTTGTCAGCACCGTGGTGATACCGGTCAGCATGGAGGATATCTGCTTCATGTCGAATACATTGAAATCATCCTCTTCACCTGCAGAGATACGCCGTCGCTCGCGCATCAACCGCTCGATATCCGCCTTTGCCTTTTCAGTTGACGCGTTCTCCTTCACGGCCGCATAAATCAGGTCCACATCCTGATTGCCTGCAATACGGCGCTGAAAAGTACGGATGGGCAGCAGGATCAGATCGTCCTGGTCCGTTCCAAAGCTGGAAGCCCCCCTGGCTTCAAGAACACCGATGACCCGGCAGGAAATCTGCTTCAGGCGAATGGCGGCACCCAGCGGATCACCATTGCCAAAGAGCTCCGCACGGATGGTGTCACCAATGATGCAGGCCGCAGCGCCTGCCCTCAATTCGCTGTCATAAAACGACCGACCCAGGGCAACCTCCCAATCCCGGGCGACCAGATAGCGATTGTCTGTGCCGGTGACACTCGTCGCGTGATTTTCGTTGCCGTAGATGGCTGTCATGCTGCGCGCGCTGGTCGGTGCCGCCACCCTCACCCGGGCAATCTCCGACTCGATTGCATCGACATCTTTCAATGTCAGACTGGCAGCCGATCCCGTTGTCGACCCCGGTCCCTGCGAGGCCTGACCTGGCTTGATCATCAGCAGATTGGTGCCCAGCGCTGTGACATCCGCCTCAACCTGATCGGTTGATCCCTGACCGACAGTCACCAGCGCAATGACGGCCGCCACACCGATGACAATGCCAAGCACGGTCAGGAATGAGCGCAGCAGATTGCGCATGATGGCTTGCAGAGCGAGGCGAACGGTCTCGTAGAACATATCAGTTCCTCACCGGATTTTGGACGTCGGATTCAACCCGCCCATCAACGAACCGGATCAGCCGATCCGCATATTCAGCCATATCCGGTTCATGGGTGACCATGATGATGGTAATGCCTTCATCACGGTTGAGCGCCGTCAGCAAATCCATGATTTCCTCACCACGGGCAGAATCCAGATTGCCTGTCGGTTCATCGGCAAGGATGACATCCGGCCGCGTGACGATGGCCCGTGCGATGGCAACGCGCTGTTGCTGGCCTCCCGACAATTGCGACGGATCATGCGACTCACGCCCCGCAAGACCGACCTTTGCAAGCGCTTCAAGTGCCATGCTTTTGCGTTTTGCAGCAGGAACACCCTTGTAAATCAATGGCAACTCGACATTGTCGAGCGCCGAGGTTCGTGCCAGCAGATTGTATCCCTGGAATACGAAACCCAGGAAATTGCGCCGCAACAGGGCCCGCTGATCACGACCAAGGCCACCGACCTCCACTCCGCCAAACCGGTAATGTCCCTCGGTCGGTGTATCCAGACAGCCAATTATGTTCATCGCAGTGGATTTTCCAGAACCGCTTGGACCCATGATCGCGGCAAATTCTCCCGACTGGATCACCAGATCGATACCACGCAGGGCATAAACTTTCGCCTCACCCTGGCCATAGATTTTGCTGACACCCTGAAGATGGATAAGCGGAGCGGCCTGAGGATCCTCTGTGTTTTTTTTTGAGACCTTTTCGGTCATGGTTGCGTCACCACGTCCGTGATGACTGCATCGCCAGCGGACAGATCGCCCTCACGTATTTCGGTGACAGATCCATCGCTCGCTCCGGCAAGCACCTCAACCGCGACAGCCTCCTGACCACGCAGTACCCATAGCGTTCTCTTTCCATCGGCCCTTGCCTCGTTGACCGCAGTGGGTGCAGCAGAAGGCCGATTTTTGAACAACAGGCCAAGCAAGCCCGATCCGCCTTCTGACTCGGTTTCATTGTCCACAGGCATGACAAACCGCAAGGCCGCGTTGGGTACGCTCAGCGCGTCATCAATTTCCGCGACAATGATCTCTGCAGTGGCCGTCATGCCGGGGCGAAGCAATAATTCCTCATTCTTGATGGACAAGACAGCCTTGTAGGTCACCACGCCATCAATGGTCTCCGGCATATACCTGAGCTCCGAAATGACGGCCGGAAAAACCTGTCCCTGATAGGCCTCAACTGTAAAACTGGACCTATTGCCGACAGCGACCTTGCCGATATCGGCCTCATCGATATCGATCTGGATTTCCATGTTTCGCAAATCTTCCGCGATCGTGAAAAGTATCGGCGCCTGCAGGGACGAGGCAACGATCTGCCCCACCTCGACATCGCGTTGAAGCACAATTCCGTCGATCGGTGAACATATGCAAGCCTTGTCGAGATTGGTAATTTCCACCTTCAAATCGGCTTCGGCGACACGAATTTCTGCCTTGGCACTCAGGAGCGCTGCACGCGCCCGTTGCAGCGCTGCCTTTGCCGTCAGCAAGGTTTCCATGGAAGCAATACCCTTGCCTTGAAGTTGCACTGCCCTGTCATAGGAAGACTGCATCTCTTCGAGCGTCGCTTCGGCCTCCACCTCTTTGGCCTTTCTGACAGCCAGTGTTGCTCTGCTGTGCTCGACTGTGGCTTCCAGCCTGCTGGTATCAAGGCGCGCCAGAATTTGACCGCTTTTGACTTCGTCATTGTCATCCGCTTCAACGGCCTTGATTGTGCCGGACAGTTCACTTGAAACCTCGACCTTGTTTGTCGGCTCCACAGTTCCTGTCGCACTGACAACCACGACAATATCTGAAATACGCGCCGGTTCGGTGGTGAAATTCGCACCACCATCCTGCGACGATCCACTGCTCCAGTACCAGAAGGCAGACATACCGACGAGCAACAGAACCATCGCCCAGACCAAAGGCCGGGTGATTTTTCGTCTCTGGCCGCTCTTCACGGTCGTTTCAATATCACTCTTCGACGGCGCCATGTAAAAATCCCTGTTCCGATGCATGGTGCACCGGCAACACAGGACATATTTTGATTTCGGTCAATGGCGTGCCTGCCACGGGGTACAGGGGGCCGTTTTTGGAACGGAAACCCTAAGGGAGAACAACCTTGAGGCGATTAAATTAGGTTTGATCAAGGTCGACTTCGAGCCCAAACTTACTGCTTAGCGTCGGTCTGACTTCGCCGCAAGTTTAGCCTTTTCCAGCAAGCTTCAAAGAAATTGTATTATCTTTTCTTAAGGGCTGTTTCGACATACATAGCAAATGCCATGTTCAGTTCCTGGGCAATTTCACCAAGGCCTTCCATTGTAAACTCTGCGTAAAATTTGGAGGTAACTTTTGCTCTTTGCATTACATCGGATATGGTCAGCCGATTGTTGTTCCATCCAATTCTCCCGTGTGACAGCGCGTTGCGAAAGTGTGTCAAAATAGGCTTTGTCGGTTTGTAGCTGTTTGCGACATTTAGGCTAGCCGCCGCCGCGATTTCTTCCGCTTTGGTCATATCGTAGGCTTTTACGAGTTTTTCTTGTCCTATCAGTTCGTGAGGAAGCACAAGTAAAAGATAGAACACTGTCAATAACGATCCTTGTCCTTTGAAGATTGGCACTTCTGGATGGCTTTTTTTGATGATCTTCGCAGTCTGTCCGTATATTTTGTCTTTCAGGTTTTCGAATTCGACATTCTGTGAGACTTCCATCTCTCCTAGGCGCACTAAGCATTCGACAAGCGCGTGCGACTGAATCAGAAATGACTTCTCGAATGTTATTTGCGTCGCTTTCATACCAACTCCTAATGGATGAGTCGTCCGGTAAATACCCTAACAGACAACACCTATGCTGTGATCGGCAACGTCATCCGCACAGCCTTCATTTGGCGATATCAGGCTGCAAAACGACGCCAGCACACTGTCTCCACCACTGGTTGTCTTGCAGAGTCTGGCCATTAACAACGATTATATACCGTAGGTACGGTTACAAATCGACAAAAGTCTACCGGCAGGGAACAGAAACCCATCAGGGAGTCAATTGCCACGTGCCCTTGACGCTCATCTCATAGACCGCCGGGTCCGTCGGAATCCGGATTGCTTCAACATCCGACCAGGGGCGGGCAAAATCACGGTAATGCCGTGAGAACGGATTTCCGGACTGACCGGTCGTTTGAATGAATGTCGACTTGTTCAGATCCGAAAAATCATAGATGCCACGGAAGCTCGAACCATGCGTGTTGATAAAGGGCGACTCTGCATCGCTGAACGTTGTCAGGCCGCGATCCAGCGTGAAGGGACCACCGGCACTTTCCACCTGTATGTCGAAAAACCATTTCAACATCGGCACCTGCGAGAACGGTGCATGGGCACCGGCACTCAAATGCGCCTTGCCCCAGCTCCACTGGCTGCGCTCCTCGCCGTAACGGCTCTCCAGATCACTGATGGCGCGCGTCAGCGCAGCCGCCAATATATCGGCGCAACTTTCCTGCCCGACCGTCAGCCGGTCATCGCACCAGTCACGTGACACCTGGCCATCCAGAAGCCTTTGCATGACATCCACACGAGCCCGGAACCAGGGATCAAATGCCGCCCCCAGATCATCGGCATAAATACCCTTCATGCTTTCCCGGATCCAGGCCATGAATATGAGGGGTGCACGCGCGTCGCGCACCATGGTGTAATCCCAGGCCTTCAGCGTCCTGAGAGCTTTCGGATCGACATTGGCTTTCGCCTCGACCAGTGCAATCATTCTCGGACCGATTGATGCAAAAGCCGTTGATGTGACATCGGCCTGCGCCACCTGTGACAGCGTCGTGGTTTGCGGCGAGCGATTGTCGACGATCAACTCATTGATACGTTCCTGCCGCCACGGCTCATCCCAGTCAAAGGTCAGAAGATAGGGGTAATCCGCTCCAACGATTTTGGTATTTGCCGTTCCGATTGCACCCATTTCGGGATTGAACTGTCGCGGAAGCCCCTCGAAGGGGATGGTTCCTTTCCAGTCATAATCACGGTCCCAACCTGGCACAGGCGCACGCCCCATAACAAGGTTGTTGGGGTCTCGCACCGGCACACGGCCCGGTGCGATCAGTCCGATGTTGCCCGCCGTATCAGCCACCACAATCGACTGCATCGGCGTGACATAATTGACCATGGCATCCTGGAAGCCTTCGACGCTTGTCTGATTGACCGACGTAAAGGCACTGTCAAAGGTCAGATCATCATCGGCAAGAGCAACCCATTGCAACACGGCAACCGTATTGTCCGGCAGATATTGGCCAATATTCATATAGGCCATTGGCAGAACCGGGCCATGGCGGGTCCAGCGGCGGGTAAAACTGACCGCCTCGCCACCGCGTATTTTGATGGTTTCCTGCTTTTTGCCAAATGGCTGCCAACCATCCGGCGTCAGATATTCATCTTCATTGTCAGGATTTGTCTTTTCAATAAATATGTCCTGAACATCAGACGCCGTATTTGTCAGCCCCCAGGCAAGCTCATTGCTGCGCCCGAGCAAAACAAGGGGCGAGCCCGGTGTGGTTGCACCAACCAGATTCTGCTCCCTTTCAGGACCCTTGATTTTCAGATGTGTCAGATACCAAACCGATGGCGCGGACAAAGACAGATGCGGATCATTGGCCAGAATCGGTTGGCCGCTTTTCGTTCGGTCGCCTGCCAGAACCCAATTGTTCGAAGCGCCCATTTTTTCATATTGGCCCATCGGGATAAAATCCGATTGGGCAGACTCGGTGCTTTTCGCGCCGGACAATGGCCCCGTATCCAGGCCGAGCAGCGCCGTCAGATCGGGAAGCGGTGGTGGATTGTCCGCCGACAATGCCGGCAGCAAATCGTCGATTTCATCGGGCGTCAATCCCAGTCGCGCAAAGGAAAGACGCTGCACTTCGGACGTGGAATTTGACGCCAGGGTTACCGACATCATTTTCAGCGCTGCAACCGTATGGGCCGGCTCCCAGGTAGCAGGTTCATGACCCAGAATCACAAACTCCGGCGGAAGCCTGGATGCGAATTCACGGCCCTCGCGATTGAGCCAGGCATTGACCCCGTTGGAATAGGCACGGATCGCCCGTTGCGAGGTTTCCGGGAGCATGTCGTAAGATGACTGAGCGGCTTCAAGGATGCCCATGCTGCGCAGCCATTTGTCGGAATTCACCGTCTGCGCACCAAACAGCTCCGACAGACGTCCCTGTGCAGCAATTCGCACGACTTCCATCTGCCACATTCTATCCTGCGCATGGGCAAACCCCAGGCCGGTAAACACATCTTCAATCGACGCGCCACTGATGTGGGGCACACCATTTTCATCTCGGGAAACCGTAACAGAATCAGTCAATTGATCAATCTGCATGCGACCGGAGCCCGGTGGCAAGGACCGGCTCAGCCAGACGATCCCTGCGCCAGTTCCAATCAGGACGAGAGGCACTGCGATAAAAATAATACGCACAAGGGCTTTGAGGATCCGCCGCATTAATCTATTTCCTTCAGAACTGAATGGACCAACAACACTACATTGCAGAGGGCATTGATCATGGCAACTGTCACTTTTATCGGACTTGGCGTTATGGGGTACTTTATGGCCGGACACCTCCAGAAACGCGGTGGTCATGATGTGTGTGTCTACAACAGAACCACGGCGAAGGCCGAAAAATGGGTTGCCGAATTTGGCGGTCGCATGGCGGCCACGCCGAAGGAAGCTGCAACCGGCTCCGACTTTGTCTTTGCCTGTGTCGGCAATGATGATGATTTGCGCAGCGTCACCATTGGCAGCGATGGCGCCTTTCACGCCATCAAGCAAGGCGCCATCTTCATAGACAATACGACGGCCTCAGCGGAAATCGCACGCTCCTTGCATGCGGAGGCCAAGGCAAGGGGATTCGACTTCCTTGACGCGCCGGTATCCGGTGGGCAGGCAGGCGCCGAAAACGGAGCACTGACCGTGATGGTTGGCGGCGATGCGGCAGTCTTCGACAGGGCCAAACCCGTTATCGAGAGCTATGCCAGGATGGTCGGACTGATGGGCGACGTTGGCAGCGGACAACTGACCAAAATGGTCAATCAGATCTGCATTGCCGGTCTTGTGCAGGGGCTTTCGGAAGGCATTCATTTTGGCAAGGCCGCCGGCCTTGATATCGAAAAGGTCATAGAGGTGATCTCCAAGGGTGCGGCCGGTTCGTGGCAGATGGAAAATCGCTACAAGACGATGAATGCGGGCCAGTATGAACACGGGTTTGCCGTTGACTGGATGCGTAAGGACCTGGCCATTGTGCTGGATGAGGCCCGCACCAACGGATCAAGCCTGCCGGTCACAGCCCTGGTCGACCAATTCTATCGGGAAGTTCAGAAAATGGGCGGCAACAGATGGGACACCTCATCGCTGTTGGCCAGACTGGAAAAGTAAGTCTGGAAAAGCAAGACTGGAGCGGTAGGACGGTGAAGGATGAACCGGTCCCGCAATGGGACTGTGCACGGGTGGTGGTCTGGCTGCGCAGCCATGCCAGCGAAGAGGTACGCGCCGGCAAAGCCCGCTTCGGCATTGTAACGGGACAGGCTCTGGGCATTCCCAATGCCCGGTTGCGGCCCCTCGCCCGGAAGATCAAACGTGATCACCAACGGGCTTTGGATCTGTGGGAAACCGGCATCCGCGAAGCCCAGCTTTTGGCCTGCTTTTCCGATGAACCCGGCAAGGTCACCGTTCAGCAGGCCCTGCACTGGGCCGAAGCCTTCGATTCATGGGACATTGTGGATCATGCCGCAGCACTTTTCATTGAAGCAAGACTGCACCAGGAACTCATTTCTCTGTTTGTCGAGGATGATCGCGAATATGTGCGCAGAGCCGGGTTCGCGATGATCGCCTGGGGCGCGCTTCACCTCAAGAAAGAACCCGATACGATCGCCACACCCTGGCTGTCGCTGATTGAAAACCATGCCGATGACGACCGCAATTTTGTCAAAAAGGCCGTCAATTGGGCATTGCGTCAGATCGGTAAACGCTCGCTGAACCTGCATGCCCCTGCCCTGGAACTGGCGCAAAAGCTGGAACGCAGCAACAATCGGTCAGAACGATGGATCGGCAGGGACGCGGCAAAGGAACTGTCGAGCCAAAGCACGCTTGATCGCCTTGCCAAAAAGGCAGCACAGCAGTCGGCCAAAGGATCAAGCAGTTTCCCCTAATGTGAACCATGCAATCGGAACAGACATCCTCACGTATCGTTCGATGCGCGGCTGTTTTCAAGCACCATGTAGTCAAGCGGCAACTGCGTGGTGTATTTTATCTGTTCCATGGCAAAAGATGACGAGACGTCGCGGATTTCAATCTTCTTGATCAGCTTTTGATAGAAAGCATCATAGGCTGCAATATCCGGAACGACCACGCGCAACAGGTAGTCAACCTCGCCGCTCATCCGATAGAACTCGACCACTTCGGGAAACTGGGTGATCACCTCGGAAAAACGCAACAGCCACTCACTGGAATGCGAATTTGTCCGGATGGACACGAAGACCGTGACATTAGCATTGATTTTCGCCTGATCCAGAAGAGCGACCCGTCGCCGGATAACCCCTTCTTCCTCCAGTTTCTGAATGCGCCTCCAGCAGGGCGTTGTCGACAGGCCGACCTTTTTGGCCACATCCGCAACCGCCAGAGTTGAATCCTCCTGCAAAATACGCAGTATCTTTCGGTCCAGACGATCCAAGTTATCTCTCCTGATGACGACGCCGGTGGGTCAAGTCAATTCCGTTGACTATGGGATACCTTTTCCCTGTCTCTCTAGTTCAGCATCTAGCAAAGAAAATCAATCCTATTTATCAATTTTTTCGGAAATATATTCCAACAAAACATCAACAACCTGCCTTCGAGAGACAATCCCTGCCAAGGCGATGTGATGAATTGACCCAATCAATTTTGCTCTGAGAGTATGTTCGATACGTCCTGACGGAGCTCCGGCAAAAGGTCCTCTTCAAACCATGGGTTCTTCTTCAGCCAGCTATTGTTGCGCCAGGAGGGATGCGGCAGCACATAAAGACGCCGGGAATTCTGTCGCGCCCGAATGGCCCTCCAGTTGGCAACCGTGGCGGTCAGGGTCTTCTCTCTGTCTTTTCCCAGATGATAGGCCTGGGCATATTGGCCAATGACAAGGATCAGCCGGATTTGTGGCAGCGCCGCCATGACCCTGTCACGCCAAACCTCCCGACATTCGCGCCGTGGTGGCAAATCTCCACCCTTCGCATCAAGGCCAGGAAAGCAAAAACCCATCGGCACAATGGCAACGCTGCGCTGATCATAGAATTCATCACGCCCCAGTCCCATCCATGCGCGCAACCGGTCGCCGGATGGATCATTAAAGGGGATACCCGAGGCATGAACCCTTGTGCCTGGAGCCTGGCCGGCGATCAGGATCCGAGCCGTGGTTGATGCGACACAAACGGGACGCGGCTCCTGCGGCAGCGCCTTCCCATAGCGGGGCGCATCCCGGCAGAGCCTGCATTGACTGATCTCATTGAGAAGGTCCTCAAGCATTGCGGCATCAGCCATGGATCATGCAGCTGCACTGGGGCGTGAAGCAACCGCCTCATACCAGCGCATCAGGTTTTCAAGATGATCGGGTCTTTCAATGCGCGCCGGTTTCAACATATCCATCCCCATCATCGCCGTGATGTCTGCAATGGAAAACCGGTCGCCGGCCAAAAAGGCTCTCGTGGCCAATTCCTGGTCCATATATTCCATCATTTTCAAGGCCTTGGGACGGTTTGCTTCGCCAAACTCCGGCACCTGCGGAACTTCCCACTCCTTCATCGCCGGATGGGTGTGCCGGAAGGCGGATGCAACAAAATTCAGAAACTGCAATTCCATCCGACGGTTCCACATCTCGACCCGCGCCTGGTCTGCGGCATCCGTGCCCATCAGCGGCGGATCTGGATAAAGTTCCTCAAAGTACCGGCAGATTGCAACGGATTCAGTCAGGATCGTGCCATCGTCGAGTCGCAGCACAGGCAGGCGCTGGAATGGACTGAGCGCCGTTATGGCCTCAGAACGATGTTGCAAGGTGGACATATCCACAGGCTCAATCGGCACGACAACATTTTTTTCAGCCAAAAAGATCCGAACCCGGCGCGGATTTGGCGCCCTTCCCCCGTCATACAGCAGCATATATGCCTCCCATCTGCGCCTCTGTGGCAATCTTGAACAATACGCATGAATTGCGTCCGTCGCAGTCCATAACTACCAATTCTGCACATACATGGAAGGGTCTTTTAATCATTAGCACCTATTATCCGGTCAAACTCAAAGTGTTCGGCCTGGAATGAATTCAGCAAGCGAAAACGCAGACAAAAATATCGTCGACCGAACGCGCAAACACCGAAATCCGGAGATTGCGCGCACGGTTCGCCTTACCCGTGATCGACTGCAATCCCATGGCACGCGAAATGCCCAATATGACCGCGAACTGCTGGCGATGTACATCAGTTCGTCAATGCCCAGCGCGGCGGCCATGCCCCTGCTTATCCTTCTTGCTGTCGGCATCGGTGTCTTTTTCTTCGAGGCAACCAATGTCTTCGTCTGGGCACCGATCACCATCTTCGGATATTTGTTGCAGGTCCTGCTGACCAGACGTGCCTCACGGCAAAAACTGACACTCGAGAATGTTCGCGCATGGGAGAGGCGTTTCATCGAAGTCCATGCGTTGACGGGATTTGGCTGGGCAATTTTTGCATTCCAACCCTGCGTGCTGTGCGGAAGTCAGGATTTCAGTTTTTACAAGGGTGTGGTCCTGCTGGTCGCCATAGCAGTCACGGCCATGTCCAGCTTTACACTGAGGCGTCTGCCACTGGTGGTGTTTTCCACCCCGATCATTGCCTTCACCCTGCTTGGTTCACCGCCAAATACAACCTTTGAAATATCCGTCCTGACCATGCTTGTGGCATCTGTGGTGTTTTTCCTGTTTGTATCCGGGCGGCTCTACAATGCCAATCTCGTCATGCTCGCCGTACAGTCCGAAAAAGACTGGCTGATCACCGAGTTGGAATTGGCCAATTCCACCTCCGATGAGGCGCGCCTGCGGGCCGAGGAAGCAAATCTGGCCAAGTCACGTTTTCTCGCCTCCATGAGCCATGAATTGCGCACACCTCTGAATGCGATCCTGGGTTTCTCGGAGGTCATGAAAAACGAGGTTCTGGGGCCGCTGAACAATGATACCTACAAGGAATACGCCTCGGACATCTATCGGTCCGGCGATCACCTTCTGCGGCTGATCAATGAAATTCTCGATCTTTCGCGCATAGAAGCCGGCCGTTACGAGCTGAATGAAGAACCGATCAGCCTGAAGGATATTGCCGAAGATTGCATGGCCATGGTCGGGATGAGAGCACAAAAGAAGAATATCACCATCGCCGGACAGTTTGAGCGCGCTCTGCCGCGCGTGTGGGCTGATGAACGCTCGATGCGTCAGGTCATTCTCAATCTTCTTTCCAATGCCGTCAAATTCACGCCCAATGACGGCAATGTCAGCCTGAAAGTCGGCTGGACCATAGGCGGCGGTCAATATGTATCTGTTGTTGATGACGGGCCGGGAATTCCGGAGGATGAAATCCCGGTTGTGCTGTCAGCCTTCGGACAGGGATCCATTGCCATCAAAAGCGCCGAACAGGGAACCGGGCTTGGACTGCCGATCGTCCAGGCAATTCTTGCCGAACACGGCGGTGAATTCGTATTGCGATCCGTGCTGCGCAAGGGCACAGAAGCGATCGCCATCCTTCCGCGTAACCGCATTCTGGTGGATTCACCCAGTATAGAAACGCCGGACCCCGTGAAGAAAACCCGCCGCTCGTTTGCCTGAACTGCAGAAGTGTCTCAAGGCACAATTGACCTGCAGCCTTTTTGGCGGAGTCGCAAGCCGGCCCTGCCGCATCATGGGCCACACTTGACAGCGCTCCGGACAGCGTGACACAGGTTCGCGCGGTCAGGGGTGGGTAAATGGTTCCAATACAAGAGTTGATCTGGTTTGTTTCTGTGCTGGCAGTGGCTGGCGCGGTGGCAGGGTTTCTTGCCGGCATGTTCGGCATTGGTGGCGGTGCGATTCTCGTCCCGGTCCTCTATCAGGCCTTTACGCTGCTTGACGCGCCAGAATCGGTGCGCATGCATCTGGCGATCGGAACTTCGCTTGCCGTGATTGTGCCGACATCCATCAGTTCCTTCAGAGCGCATTACAGGAAAAAAGCACCTGACATGCAACTTCTGAAAAGCTGGATCATTGTGATTCCGGCTGGTGTCATTGTCGCATCTCTGGTTGTTGCTGACGTTTCCGGTTCGGCCCTGCGTGCAATTTTTGCCTGTATTGCAGTTCTTGTCGGACTGCGCATGATCTTTAACCGTGACAGCTGGCGCCTGGGTGCCGATCTGCCGAAGAATCCCGTCCGGGCACTGGCCGGTTTCATCATAGGCCTGCTTTCCGCTCTGATGGGCGTTGGCGGTGGTGTTCTCAACAATACGTTCATGACAACGTTTGGACGGCCTGTGCATCAGGCAGTCGCAACCTCTTCGGGAGTCGGCATCCTGATTTCATGGCCAGGGCTTATCGGCTATATCTGGGCGGGCTGGGGCAACCCGGATTTGCCGATGTTTTCAACCGGATATGTCAATTGGATCGCCATGGTATTGACCGTGCCGATCACCATGTTCGTCGCCCCGCTTGGCGCCAATGCGGCGCATCGGATGAACAAGCGACAATTGGAAATGGCTTTTGGCATTTTCATGATGCTTGTAGCAGCTCGTTTTTTCTGGAGCATCTGGGCTTAGAGGTGTTGCTCTGATCAGTCGCGCAGCACCAAAGTGTCGCGGCTCATCTGAAACGAGGTCAAGGTTTCAAGGAAACTCATGCCGAGCAGACTTTCCGTCAGTTTGCCACGCTCGAGAACGCCTGCACGCACATTGCTGCGACTGATCCCGCCGATGGACACCTGCGACAATTGCACCGGGGCCGCCATTGCAATGCCGTTGGCTGTTTGCACGGGTTGCACGAATTGCAGACCATCCATGTCAAGTCCGATGAGTTCCGCATCATCGTAGGAAAGCGCAATCGTGCTGGCGCCGGTATCCACCATCATGGTGAGTATTTTGCCGTTGATATCGGCATTTGCCTGAAAATGAGCGCCAAGCCCCTTGGAAAGAATCACTTCCGCCGTTCCATTGCTGGTCACGCGGCTGATCGGCGTGCCGGGAAACAAACCACCGGCCAGCCGAAAACCGACTTCGCGCAGCTCGAACCGATAGACATAGACGGTGCTCAGGACCAGAAATGCAAGCAGCCAGATCATGGCGTTGCGCAGGATTTCCGCGACACGCTGACGCGACCCGACAAGGGCGGCAGCCACCACACTCAGCCAGACGCCCAGATAGAAGAGATTGGCAAACTGATCATTGGGCAACCCCAATGTCTCGCCGGAATTGTGATTGATCAGAAGCAACAGAAGGCCGAAGCCGATTGTGCCCAATATGATCCAGAGGCCGCGTCCCATTATCAACTCTCACTCCGCTCGCGCGCCAATCTTTTCCGCTTTGTCTCACGCCTCGGCTTGCGTTCAATGGTCTCCATCCGGTCGGGCAGAACATCCATCACAGCGCGCCGCTGGCTGGCTGAATAGTCCAGCCACCCGGCAATTTCATCACCCGTGCGCCCGCAGCCGAAACAATAGCCGGTCTTCATGTCTATCGAGCACACAAGGATGCAGGGAGATTCGATATCGCTCATTTTCCGCCATCACCAGAACCAGCACAGTATATTGTCCTACTAACACCAAACGGCAAGTCCTAAAAGCGCCGCGATCTCACAGACTTGCTGGCATGCGCCGATCGTATCACCCGTATGGCCTTCAATCCTCGCCCGGCACCTGCGTGTCCACAATATGCCGGCTCCGGCAGTCAAAATCAGCAGTGAAACAATGCCGGCCCAGCCTGCCACCGGCAGCGCCAGCACTATGGCAAGAACGAGACTGGCCCCGACGGCAAACACCATGGCTTCGCGCGCTGGCTGGCCTGCGGCAGCGGCGACACCGCCACTTTTGGCGGCCGGCAGACTGGTCCAGTGCCAGACCATGACGCCGCGGCTGAGGATGGCAGCAGACAACAATGCCAGAGCAACAACCACAGCATGGGTCGATGCCGCAATAGTGCCAAGAGCCAGCACGCGCAGCAGCAAGGCCATGATCAGTGCAATGCCACCATAGGCGCCAATGGTGCTGTCTTTCATGATATCCAGCACCCTTTGCCGGTCACGCCCACCGCCAAAACCATCTGCGCAATCGGCTAGCCCGTCCTCATGCAAAGCGCCGGTTAGCAGCAATTGCAGCACAACAGCCAGCGCCGCAGCGAGAAGAGCATCCAATCCAAGCATCAAAAGGCAGAACAGCAAGAGCGCCGATGGCAAGGCGATGATGGCGCCGGCAAAACCATAGGCACGGACACAATGGGCCATCGGCTGGTCCTCATGTCCCGCAAAATACCTGTCCGCAACGGGAATCCGGCTCAAGAAAGCCACCGAACGCGCGGTATCGACAATGAGATTGTTCATATTGGTCCTCAAGCGGCGTGCTGCGGCGATCTGACAACGACCCACGAAATCATTTGCATTTATCTGCGTATATCCTATTGCCAGACTGTTTTCGAAACACAAGGACATTATTGATGGCGACTTCAGGCCTTCCATTTGACGACATCCGCGAATTGCTTGCCAATCTGCCGGGTCCCGACCAGGCGGCGGTTCAGGCCGTGCGCGACAGGGACGCCTTTCTGACAAAGCCGCCAGGCGCTCTGGGACGGCTTGAGGAAATCGCCGAATGGCTGGCTGCCTGGACCGGCCGCACGCCGGCCGTGACACGCCCCCTGGTGGCCGTATTTGCCGGCAACCATGGCGTGACAAAGCAGGGCGTATCGCCGTTTCCTTCGGAGGTGACGGCACAGATGGTTTCCAATTTTGCCGCTGGTGGCGCAGCCATAAACCAGATCTGTATCGCCCATGACCTCGGCCTCAAGGTCTTCGATCTGGCGCTGGATTACCCGACCGCCGATATCACCGAGGAAGCAGCTCTCGACGAAAGAGCCTGTGCGGCCACCATGGCCTTTGGAATGGAATCAATTGCCGGCGGGACAGATCTTCTGTGTATCGGCGAGATGGGCATCGGCAACACCACCATTGCAGCAGCCATATTCCATGCGCTTTACGGCGGTTCTGCCGAGGACTGGACCGGACCTGGCACCGGCGCGCAGGGAGACGGCCTGAAACGCAAGATTGCTGCAGTTGAAAAGGCCGTGAACCTGCACAAGGCGCACCTGTCAGATCCTCTGGAAGTGCTGCGGCGGCTGGGTGGTCGTGAAATTGCCGCCATGGCCGGGGCCATCCTTGCAGCCCGCATGGAAAAAATTCCGGTCATCATTGACGGCTATGTGGCCACAGCAGCAGCAGCGCTGCTGCATGCAGCCAATGACACGGCACTGGACCATTGCATGATCGGTCACGTCTCGGCCGAACCCGGACATGCAGGTGCGATTGCCAGGCTGGGCAAAAAACCCTTGTTGTCTCTGGACATGCGTCTGGGTGAAGGAACCGGAGCAGCGTTGGCTGCGGGTATCGTCAAGGCTGCTGCCCTGTGCCACACGGGCATGGCAACCTTCGAGCAGGCAGGCGTCAGCGACAAGGGATAACGGGCAGCCAAAGTCCCTTTACTTGCAATAGCGATAGCCGTTGCGGCGGCTGGCGATATCGAAGTGAAAATGGTCCTTGTGATGAACATCACTTCCCGGCCCGAGCACGGTTGTAAAATAGGTGCAGGCCGCATCCCGCAAGGTTTTCATGAATCGTCGTTTGGGCATTCCCGGCAACGGACGGGAGGCCACATCGACAATGGTTCCATTGGCCATATGAAAACGCCCCAGATCAATGGCATTGCCCAATGAATGCTGAGAAATTTTGGCGCCCGGCTTGGAATTGCGCGTGCGGCAATCATAGGACGCATATTGATCAATGCGAATAAGCTTCGATTTGAAGCGTTTTTGTGCTGCAGGCGCTGCGGTTTTGACCGTCCATTCGGCGAGGGCCTCTCCTGCACGACAATTGAGAACCGTGCGGCCCGAGAGCTTTACACCACCTGGCAGACCGGCGATCTCCAAAGGGTATTTAATGCCGCATTTGCCTTTGCCGTGGATCCGCTCGACGGCTTTGAACCGGACGCCCATTTTCCTCAGACGGCTCCTGCAGGCTCTTTCCTTTTGGGGCAAAACCGACAAGGGTTTTGCTTTGAGCAGGTCCCCCAGCTGCTCCGTCGCGGTTGGGCGCGGTGTGGGCACGGGAATGTAGTCCTGCGCAAAAGTCAGCGTCGGCAGAACCAGCAACGCTCCGGCGACCAGCGCGAAGCAATTCAGCAACATCCGTTTCACAAAAATCAGGTCTCCTGACCATTTTCCACGACACGATCAATCCAGCGATCAAGCGGTGCCAGTGCTCCCATGATTTCCGTCAGATAGTCAAGAGCGGCCGGGCCAAACAGGCGTTTGTCGAACCCGGCGGTCTCGGCCGATCGTGCCACAATGCCCTTGCGGCGCAGAAGGTCGGCTGCCGGATCGGCCGCATCAAAGCCGCGCGGGACTTTCTTCAGTTCCGGCTCTCCTGGAAAACAGCCAACACGCGACGCTGATTGAAGCGCCGCCTCAAGCGCTGCCCTCTGTTTCTCGTTGACAACCGCCGCACGGTATCGCCCCAGCCCCTCGCCCGCAAAAGCCCAATGCCCGGCGCCAAAACCGAAATGATCATGGGATAAAACCAGATGAATGCCGGGGGATCGATTGGGGTGGTCCCCTGCCCAGAACACGATATGAATTTGGGTGTGATAGGGTGTCTTGTCCTTTGAAAATCGCGTATCGCGGTGAATGCGGCGCAACGACTTGTTCAATTTGGGAACGGCATTGTGCACAGGATCAAGGGTCTGCGCCACGGGTGCAAGCGCTTCGATCAGGTCCAGGGCCGGGTCCACGCAAAGGGACTGAAAATCCGAGCGATTGTCTTCGAACCACGCGCGGTTGTTGTTTGCTTTCAACGCGGCCAGAAATGCGACGGATTTCTCCGAAAACCCCTGAAACATCAGCAACCTCCTATTTTGGCTTCAGACCACCGACAAAGGCGAATGTGAAATCGACCCATTCGGCAAGGCCTGTGTCCAAAGCCGTCTCGGCATCGACATAGACAAAACCGACCATCTTGCGGCCGGTAAAATCCATCGGCCTGGCGCCCGGCCTGCTCAAGGCCTCTTCGTGCCTGTCCTTGCCGACACGAAACATGAAGCTGTCGTGATTGGCAATGCCGCCGAACATATTGCCATTGAGCAGAAAACAGACACCGCCAAACATGTTCTTTTCGCTAATGCCCGCCCGGTCGGACAAGGCTTCACGAAGCAATTCGGCAAGATGCGGATCATGGGCCATCCTTTGCTCCTCCCGTTGAACCCAGCCCCCTTTTGCAGACCGGAAATATTTGCCACCCGGACGTTCTCATTGAAAACGGACAGTTCTGCAGCAACTCTACAAAAAACCGTGGCGGCTCTTTCAAGAAAATATTATTGCCATAAATGAAACCCATAGTCGCAGGACATATGTCTTTGTGCAAGGATGGCCTGCCCCAGCTTTTGGAGAACCCGCTATGAAGAGAATCATCTTGGCCCTGTGTGTCACCGCAATCAGTCTTCCGGCATTTGCGATCAATCGCTACAATGTTCAGACCATGACCTGTGGCGCTGTTCAATCGGCTGTCGATCGCAATGGCGCTGCAATCCTGCGTTACCGTTCGACCCGCAATCCGTCATTGCAACTCTATGACCGATACGTGCGCAATGGCCTCTATTGCGATGTTGGAGAATACGCCAAGCGCGCCTATGTCCCGACCCGCGACAGAAAAAATTGCCCCGTTCGCAAATGTGCAGATCTGGAATTCTACAACGATTGAGCGCCACATAGAAGCGGCCCGACCGCCAGGCCCATCGGTTGATCTTTTCCATTGCCGCAGTCGCAAGCGGTCTCGTCATGGTGACCGCAACCGTCTATAGATGGTTGTCATTTCGATTTGAAAACCGGAGCAATGATGAGCAATACCGAGACAAGCGAACCACAGGGTATGTTGACATTGCGCACTCTGGCCATGCCGGGTGACGCCAATGCAGCCGGCGACATATTCGGCGGCTGGGTCATGGCACAAATGGACCTTGCCTGCGGCATACGGGCGGCCGAACACGCGGGAGGTCGCGTCGTGACGGCAGCAGTCAATGAAATGGTTTTCGAAAGACCGATGCATGTCGGAGACACGCTTTGCGTCTATATCGAGATCGAAAAGACCGGGCGTACGTCCATGACGCTGCTGGTCGAGGCCTGGGCCCAACGCTATCTGAAACCGCACCGGGAAAAACTGATCGTCGGTCGTTTTGTCATGGTCGCCCTGGATGAGGATGGAAAGCCCACGCCAATTTCTCCCCTGTCCGTATCCAGTCCCCCCTGACAATCCACCCCCCCCTGACAATCCAAACCCTGCCGAAATGGGCCATCCGGATTGGCAATGCCTGACTGAATGGCTCCTGGCTGGATACCGGGCCATCTGAGCTTTGTCGTTCTTTTCAGAAGCACTCTCCTGACACCAGGGTGGCAAGAGGGTGCCATATTTGTGCAGCACGCTCTTTCCAATTGCCCTTTCAATCTCCATATTCACCCCATGAGTTCCAACAGCAAAAAAAATTCAGAACCCGGTTTTTCAGAAGCACCGCAAAAACCGCTGGACGGGGCACCTTTGTCCGGGACAGTCAGTGCTTGGGCAAAAGAGGTTTCGACAGAGGCCAAACGGCAGAAATCGAAATCTTCAAAACCGGCCAGTGGAAATGTCACGACCGGCCGTACAGCGCGCGGCACGTCCATTGGTGGCAGCAATGATCCCAAAACCCGCGCTGCCGCAGGTCTCAATCCGGTTGCCGGTCTCGATATATCGCTGGAAGACGCGCAGGCCCTTCAGGCAGACAGCCGAAAAGCCGGCAAGACTGGCAAGGGCAAGGCGAAACAGACAAGCCCGGCTTTTGATGACGATTCAGGTGTCACGGCCACCGTCGATGCTCTCTCCAAGCTGATCGAATCAGGCAATCCGCTGTTCAAGAACGGCAAGGCCTGGATCCCCCATCGCCCGGCCCGCCCGGAAAAATCAGAAGGTGGCATAGAGATCCGGATGCAGACGGATTTCGAGCCCGCCGGTGACCAGCCGACAGCGATCAAGGACCTGATCGCCGGTCTGGACGACAATGATCGCACCCAGGTGCTGCTGGGCGTCACCGGCTCCGGCAAGACCTTCACCATGGCCAAGGTGATTGAACTGACCCAGCGCCCTGCCCTGATCCTGGCACCCAACAAGACATTGGCAGCGCAGCTCTACGGGGAATTCAAGCATTTTTTTCCCGACAATGCAGTTGAATATTTCGTCTCCTACTATGACTACTACCAGCCGGAAGCCTATGTGGCGCGCTCCGACACCTACATTGAAAAAGAATCATCCATCAATGAACAGATTGACCGGATGCGGCACTCGGCAACACGCGCCCTGATGGAGCGCGATGACGCGATCATCGTCGCCTCCGTATCGTGCATCTATGGTATCGGTTCGGTGGAAACCTACACCGCCATGACATTCCAGATGGAACTGGGTGATCGCATTGATCAGCGGCAATTGCTGGCCGACCTTGTGGCGCAGCAATATCGTCGCTCCGACATCAACTTCGTGCGTGGAACATTCCGCGTGCGCGGCGACACCATCGAAATATTCCCGGCGCATCTGGAAGACCGGGCCTGGCGCATTTCGCTGTTCGGAGACGAGATTGACTCGATCACCGAATTCGATCCGCTGACCGGACACAAGACGGATGATCTGAAATCGGTCAAGATCTATGCCAATTCGCATTATGTGACGCCCCGTCCAACGCTCAACCAGGCGGCAAAATCGATCAAGGAAGAACTCACCCACCGGTTGGCGGAACTGCAGAAGGCCGGGCGTTTGCTGGAAGCCCAGCGACTGGAGCAGCGCACCCGCTATGATCTGGAAATGCTGGAGGCGACAGGCTCCTGTCAGGGTATCGAGAATTATTCCCGCTACCTGACCGGGCGCGCGCCGGGTGAGCCGCCCCCAACCCTGTTTGAATATATACCGGACAATGCGCTGATCTTTCTGGATGAAAGCCACGTCACGGTGCCGCAGATCGGCGCCATGTATCGCGGCGACTTTCGGCGCAAGGCAACCCTGGCCGAATATGGTTTCCGCCTGCCGTCCTGCATGGACAACCGCCCTCTGCGTTTCGAGGAATGGGACGCCATGCGCCCGCAGACGATTGCGGTATCGGCGACACCCAGCACCTGGGAAATGGAACAATCCGGCGGCGTCTTCGCCGAACAGGTCATCCGCCCGACCGGCCTGATTGACCCGCCTGTCGAAGTGCGCCCGGCAAAAAATCAGGTTGATGACGTGCTGGACGAAATCCGGCAGAAGGCCAGCGAAGGCTATCGCACATTGGTGACCGTGCTGACCAAACGCATGGCCGAAGACCTGACCGAATATCTCCACGAACAGGGCGTTCGGGTGCGCTACATGCATTCCGACATCGATACGCTGGAGCGCATTGAAATCATCCGCGACCTGCGGCTGGGCGCTTTCGACGTGCTCATCGGCATCAACCTGCTGCGCGAAGGCCTCGATATTCCCGAATGCGGACTGGTCGCCATTCTGGACGCTGACAAGGAAGGCTTTCTGCGCTCCGAAACCTCGCTGGTACAGACCATCGGCCGGGCCGCGCGTAATGTTGACGGCAAGGTTATCCTCTATGCCGACCGCATCACGGGTTCGATGGAGCGGGCGATGGGTGAAACCAGCCGCCGCCGTGAAAAACAGGAAGCCTATAACAAGGAACACGGCATTACACCGGCAAGCGTCAAGGCCCATATCGCCGACATCATGGACAGCATGTACGAAAAAGACCATGTCCGCGCCGACATCTCGGGCTTTGCCGAAAGCGGCGCAATGATCGGCAACAATCTTGCCGCCCATCTCGAAAGCCTCGAGAAGAAAATGCGCGATGCCGCCGCCGATCTCGACTTCGAGGAAGCCGCTCGCCTGCGCGACGAGGTCAAGCGCCTGCGCGAAACCGAACTGGCCGTCATGGATGATCCCCTGGCCCGCCTGCAAAACGATATGGACGCCAGTCCGAAGGCCCGCAGCGAGAAGAAGGCAAAGCCCAGAGGGCCGCTGCCACGCAGCGAACGCGGCGGCGATTACTTCAAGAAGCCGGAACTGGGCGCCATGGGCCCGGGCACCGATGTGGCGCGGCCCGTGGGGTCAGGCAAGCTGCCATCAAAACCCGGCAAAAAAGACCCCGCAGCAGATGCAGGGCCGCTCAACCGGGGCAAGATCGGCGCAGGATCCTATGAGGACCCGGCAGAGCAGAAGCGCAAGAAAATGACCCGGGGCAAAACCGGAAAACCAGGGCATTGAATCGGCCCGAGCCGGAAACCCGCTTCGGTTCGAGCCGGTCAGGCAGCCATTGCCGGTTTCACCTGGATCGCATCAAGGAGCCTTTGATTTTCTCCGGCCGGCGAGCAGCTTCGCAGGGACAAATCCGCCCCTGCGATGCCATCAGGGTTTCGTCCAGTCCACTGCCGCTTCAAAAGCCGCCGCGACCCGGTAGATTGTCGGTTCCTGCCAATAATTGCCAACCAGCATCATGCCGATCGGCAGACCGTCGGACGTGGCGCAGGGAACCGACATGGCGGGATGCCCCGTGACGTTGAAGGCACTGGTGTTGCCGATCATTTCCCAGGATCGATCGATCACCTCGACCAGGTCCGACATGTCACGCGGCAAAGGCGTTGCCTTGAGTGGGAGGGTTGGTAACAGCAGCAAGTCAAAATGGTCCAGAGCCTTGTCATAGGCTGCGGCCAGATCACGACGCACCCGCTGCGCCTTGGCATAATAGTGCCCGAGATAGTTTTGCGTGGAATAGGCACCGAACAAGGTCATGATTTTCAATGGATCCGACATCTCATCTCCGCGCTGCCGCCATTGCGAGGCGTAATGGGGCAGATCACTGGGCACCGGAGCCTGTGGCCCCAATCCCATACCATGCGTTTGCATCGCCCAATAGCCGCCGTCGTGGACCAGAGCCGACCAGATACTGAACCCGTGGAGATGCATGGGGATGCTTACCTCCTCGACTTCAGCGCCGAGATCCGCAAGCCTGCCCGCCGCTTTGCGCACGGCGGCGTCGACGTCAGGCTCGGAATTGCCGTGACCAAAGCCTTCGCGCAATATGCCGATGCGAAGACCGGCAAGGTCACGCCCGATATCGGCGCCATAGTCCTTGACCTGAACATGGCGCTGGCGCGCGTCCATGCCGTCTTCGCCTGCTATGACCTGCAAAAGAGCGGCATTGTCACGCACATTGGCGGTAATCGGACCGGTGTGGTCGATGGAGGCCTCCAACGACATCATACCGGTATAGGGAACCAGCCCGAAGCTGGGTTTCATCCCATAGGTCCCGCAATAGGCGGACGGGATGCGGATGGATCCGGCCTGATCACCCCCGATGGCCATATCCACTTCGCCTGCTGCAACCAGGGCGGCGCAGCCGGAGGAGGACCCGCCGGCTGAATAGCCATGTTTGCGCGGGTTGTGCACCGGACCGGTCGAACTGGTATGGCTGCCCCCGGCCACACAGTAGTTCTCGCAGACCGCCTTGCCGGCGATGGTTCCACCGGCATCAAGAATGCGCGAAACCGCAGTGGCGTCCATGTCAGGCACGAACCCCTCAAACAGACTGGCCCCGAACATCATCGGCACGCCAGCCACGCAGATACTGTCCTTGATGGCAATCCGACGCCCGGCCAGTGGCCCGTCCGAGGCGCCGGAGATATCGGTCTGCATATACCAGGCACCCAGCGGATTGTCTTCCGGCGCCGGCCTGACGCCGGTCACCGGACGGTCGGGTTGATTGGGAAGGTGATCCGGCAGACTGTCGAGATCATTGTAGGATGCACTCAGCGGCTCAAGAATGCTGCTGACCTTCTCCAGATAATCGGGTGCGGCGGACAGACCCAGCTTGCGGGCAATCTCCTGCAGTTGTGCAGCATCGGGATTCTTGAACATGGCTTTCACTCCTCACACGTCATTATGGTCTCGGGCAGCGATCAGAACAGTCCCGCATGGACCAAATCATCTTCCGTATCTGACCCTTGATTCCCCAATTCTGCAACCGCAGACCATTCTGAAAACTGCGACCATTGATCCCACAACCGGAACGGTTCACCGATCGCCCTTGCTGAAGGTGCAGATGGTGCTGTCCGATATCTTCCGTTACGGTCGGAGAAGGGAAGACTGCTTTCTTACGCTCTATCCGGCAACCATCGTCGGTTCAAGATGCACGGCTTCCAAGGCTCACTTGATGCTTCCCCGCCTCGTTCCCGGCTGAGTGACACCATTCGCCAGGATCTGCCGGCAACGCCTGTCAGCGATAGATACTGCATGACACTCCATGAATTAGTTGTCCGAATCGGTGGATTGCAGATTCCATTCGGGCACAGACCATGGCATATTTTAAGCCGGAGGTTGGGCGAACATGACGATCCAAACCAGGAAAAAGCCACCAACACTGAGCGATGTCGCCAAACGGGCCGGCGTTTCGCGCAGCCTTGTCTCGCTTGCGATTCGTGGCGAGGGATATGTTCGCGCCGAATCTCGTGAAAAAATCGCCAAGGCTGCGCAAGAGCTGAATTACATTCCCAACCTCGCCGCGCGTATGTTGGCCAGCGCACAAAGCTCCCATATCGGCACTCTGGTCGGCAATATCACAAATCCACTTCAAGCTGAGACCGCCAAATGGATCACGGTGCTCGCAGGTGAACACGATCAAAACGCACTTCTGTCACTCGATGCAGATTCTGACGACAAGGCTGAGGGCGCAATCGACGGTCTCATTTTACACAGGATTTCCAGTGCCATATTGATTGGCGCACCCTACGAAAAGGCGGCCATCGCCCGCGTCGCAGCGAAATTGCCATCCGTCTATATCGGTCGCCTTCTCAAAGCCGTAGAAATCGATAGCGTTACCACTGATCATGTCTTGGGTGCCGGCCTTGCTGTCGACCACCTGGTCTCAGTCGGCTGTCGTAAAATCGTGCATTTGGGCGGCGGCGCCTCTCCGGGCTCCCAGCGCATGCAGCAAGGCTATGAAAATGCCATGGCCCGCCATGGGCTTTCTGAACACATTGAAGTGCTGGTGGGCTCCTACAGTGTCGACTCGGGTGCCAGTGCCGGACGGGTGCTGTTTGAACGCGATAATCTTCCGGAAGCGGTGTTCGCTTGCAACGATCTGGCTGCAATTGGTCTGCTCAACGAGGCTGCGAAACATGGCATTGCCGTACCTGACGAACTGTGTGTGGTTGGCTATGACGACGTTACCATGTCCGGTTCGGAGACTTTGGCGCTGACAACCATCCATCAGTCGGCTCATGATCTGGCCGAAGCAGGAATGAAATTGCTTCTTCGTCGTCTTGCCGATCCAGAGGCCAGCCCGAACAAGACGTTGGTCCTGCCCCGACTTGTCGTGCGCCGAAGCACCGCCAGACAATAAGATTTTCTCAATCAGCGTATTGACAACCTCGAGCACAAGAGAAAATATGCATTTATTGGAGCGCTCCAATTTGGTGCTTCGAGGTGGTCAATATGGCGGGGAATTCAATTCAATGGTGGCAATTCGACTTGAGGGCATTCGTAAAGCCTTCGGCACAGTTGAAGTTCTCAATGGTATCGACCTGACCGTTGAGGATGGAGAATTTGTAGTCTTTGTCGGGCCTTCCGGTTGCGGAAAATCCACGCTTTTGCGCATCATCGCGGGGCTCGAAGAAGCCTCCGCAGGTGAGCTTTATTTTGACACCAAACCAATTACCAATGTCGCCCCCGCCCAGCGGGGAGTGGCAATGGTATTTCAGTCCTACGCTCTTTATCCGCACATGACAGTGGCCGATAACATGACCATGAGCATGAGATTGTCCGGCATTCCCAAAAAGCAGCGACGCATTCGCGCCGAGGAAGTTGCCGAGATGCTTCAGCTATCGCCACTCCTTGATCGCAAGCCGGCACAACTTTCGGGTGGGCAAAGACAAAGAGTGGCAATCGGTCGGGCAATAGTGCGCAACCCGGATGTGTTCCTGTTCGATGAACCGCTATCCAACCTGGACGCTGCGCTCCGCATCGAGACCCGCGTCGGGATCAGCCAGCTTCATCGCACATTGGGAAACACAATGGTTTACGTGACCCATGATCAGGTCGAGGCCATGACGATGGCGGACCGCATAGTGATTTTGGATCAGGGCCAGATTGCCCAGGTCGGCGCGCCGATGGATCTCTACCACCATCCGGCCAATGCTTTCGTGGCGGGATTTATTGGGTCTCCCAAAATGAACTTCATTCCGGTCACAGAAGTGAGTCGGGGCAACAACAGCTTGCGCCTTGCGTCAACCACTGGTGAGGAATTCGAACTGGGTCTGCACCTGACCAACGACGATCAGGTGGTTCTTTTGGGCATTCGTCCCGAAAACCTCAAGATTGACCCCGATGGCCAGATTGCCGGGACGGTGACGGCGGTTGAACGCCTTGGCAGCGAAACCCTGATTTATGTGGCTGTCGGCGACGCAACCTACGTGGAAAAAAGCACCTCGGACATCTCTCCCTCAATTGGAGGGTCGGTGCGACTGTTGATACCGGATCAACCTGTCCATCTATTCAAAGCAAATGGGCAGGCCCTTGCACACGAAACGATTTTGCCGCCGCGCTGATGCGCATATAACCTAGGAGAAGTACCATGAAGATGACGAAAAACGGATTGGCAGCCTTTGCCACCGCCGTGGGACTGCTTTATTCAACCGCCTCGCCCGCCCTAGCGACAACCGAGATCAACGTGATCGGTTTCGGGGCAGGTTTTGCCTGGGCCGATCTCTTTGGTCCCTCGGGCACCGAGAAAACCCAGAAACTTCTCGATTTCGAGAGTGCAAACGACGTGTCTGTGAATATGGAGTTCGCGGACGAGGATGTTGCACGCCAGAAAGTGCTGCTTGATCTCATAAATGGCACAGGCAACTATGATCTGGTGATGCTGGGAAGCGACGGCGCTGTCCAAACCTTCTCGGCTGCCGGGTACCTGGAGCCGCTCGACGGATACCTTGACAGCGCAAAGGATATTTTCGACGCCTCCAAGGTCTACAAGCCGTTTCTCGAGGCCAATACTGTCAACGGTCAGCTCTGGGGCCTGCCCTACTACTCGTTCGGCTCTGGTGTTGTCTATCGCAAGGATATCTTCGATAAATACGGCATCACCGAATTTCCGAAGACAACTGCTGAGCTTGAGGTCGTCCTGCAAACGATCAAGGACGGCCTGGCAGCAGACGGCATCACCGACGTCTATCCGCTGACCATGCGCGGCGCACCGGGCGAAGAGCCTTCACTCGACCTCTCGGGTTTCGTTTATGCCTATGCGGGCTATCCCGCCTGGTTCGAAGGCGGGCCAGTTACACCCGAAGAAATCAAAGCCACAAAAGCACAGCCGATCTTCAACGGCGACTTCAAGCCTGGATTTGAAACCTTCGTTCGCTGGTCGCAGGATTTTGGCCCTCCAGGTATTGCCACGCACACCTGGGTCGACATGATGAACCTCTATGCTCAAGGCAAAGCTGTCGTCTTGATGCCATCGGCTATCAACGCGTTTGCTGGCATTCCCGGTTCTGAAATCGCCGCGGTAAAGGAACACAGCAAATTTGCCCCCTCGCCCACAGGACCATCGGGCAAGGCCATCCAAAGCTTTTGGACATTCTCGGTTGGCGTTTCAGCCTATTCCAAGAACAAGCCGGAAGCCTATAAAACACTGGCTTTTTTGACAAGTGAACCTGTATTACGTGGTTTCGCGGACGCCTTCGGTTGGCCCTACACGACCTATCCGGAGATCATGCATTCACCTACGTTGACCGATCGTTGGTCAGCCGAGATGCTTGGCCAGATCGAAGCCTCCTTCAGCGAAGCTGATCCCCATTACTTCCCCTATATCCCCGAACTCGTCGAGTTTATGGATCAGATTGGTACTGGAGCATCCTCAGCCATCGCCGGCACGGTTACAGTCGATGAGGCTCTGGACGAGTTGCAAGACTGGTCAACCGACCGCATGACGCGCGCCGGTTATTACAAGTAAACCCAAATTTCTCCCGGGGGAGCAAGCCTCCCCCGGATCATCCCCTGGAGTTCGGTTAATGGTTAAAGACTGGCGGTTCTGGTTCGTTATCCCGACCGTGTTGGCACTTGGCACCGTTGTGGCCTTCCCGACCGGATTCCTGTTATGGATGAGCACCGCCCACTGGGTGGTGACCGAACCCGGCGTTTATTTCAACGGCGCACAAAATTTTCAAACTCTGTTTGCATCAAGTGCCTTCCTGTCAGCGACGGGCGTGACGCTTGCCTATTTGACTTTGTCTACAGCCATCATGGTTGTTCTGGCTTTTGCTTTTGCACTCGCCCTCGCCGGCCCGCATTCATCGGGACTGTTGCGCGCACTGATGATAACGCCGCTTGTCATTCCCCCTGTGGTTGTCGGTTTTACCTGGCGTTTTTTGTTGAACGGAGAGATCGGTTTTATCGGCGCATATTTGCTGCCGGCCATCGGCATTGAAGCAAATTTGCTCGCCGAGCCTTTGGGTGCCCTGTTCTCAATTGTTATTGCGGATGTATGGAGCCGGACACCCTTCATGTTTCTGATTTTCCTCGCCGCGCTGCAGTCCATCCCCCGCGACTATTACGAAGCGATCCGGCTGGATGGAGCAAAGCGTTTCCATGAGTTTTTCCTGATCACCCTTCCAATGATGAAAGGCGCGATCAGCGTTGCCATTTTGTTTCGGGTCATTGATGCGCTCAATACATTCGAACTCATCTATGTCATGACAAAGGGCGGACCGGGCCGGTCGACCCAGACGTACTCGCTTCTGGGATGGAAAACCGCCTTTCAGGGATTTGATTTTGGTGCAGCAGCAGCACTGGGCGTTGTCATGATCGTGGTAACAACAATCGTTGCCTTGGCGGTGTTCCGCCGCTTTATGAGGGGGGTATAATGGCTCGCAAGCTTGGCCGCACGCTTTCCGATGACCTCGGGCGTTGGACGCTGATCACTCTGGCACTGATATTTGTGCTCCTGCCTATCGTCTGGTTGGCAATCGCGTCGGTGAAAACACGCAACGCCGCACTGGCCATTCCGCCGGAGTTCATTTTTACACCGGACTTTTCAGCCTATGCACGGATCATGTCCGGAGGGTTCCTTGGTGCCTTCCAAAACAGTTTGATCATTGCGCTCAGCAATGTGGTTTTGACACTCGTCCTCGGGGTGCCCGCAGCCTTTGCTCTGACCCGAATGCACGGCAAGGTTCAGGAAAACCTGTCTTTCTGGCTGCTGTCGATCCGAATGGCGCCACTCTTCGCGGTGATCCTGCCACTTTATGTGCTCTTCAAATCCATCGGACTGCTGGACACACCCATTGCCGTTTCCCTGGCGCATCTGACACTGACGTTGCCGCTGGCGATCTGGATGCTGGTCACCTATTTCCGCAGCATACCGGTGGACCTGGACCATGCCGCTCGACTGGATGGCGCCAACGCACTGCAGATACTCTGGCTGGTCATCATCCCCATCGCCAGGCCGATGCTGGCTTCTGTCGCCATCATCGTGTTCATCTTTTCCTGGAACGAATTTCTGCTGGCGTTCATTCTGACCTCGCGCAACGCACAGACGGTGCCGGTTGCGGTTGCCTCGCTGGCTGGCACAATGTCCTTCGATTGGCCATTGATCGCTGCCGTGTCGGTCGCATCAATGTTACCCGCACTGATTTTTGTCGGCTTTGCCCAACGCCACATCGTTTCCGGACTTGGATCAGGAGCGGTGAAATGAGCCGCCATATTCTCATAACTGGCAGCGCAGGCGGCATCGGCTGTTCCATTGCCAGACGTTTCTTGCGTGAGGGCTGGATCGTGACCGGTATCGATCGTGCCGAGGGGGCAATCGAACACGAGAATTACACCCATGACACCCTCGATATCACCGATGAAATCGCCATGAACCGCGCCTTTGGGCAAGCCTCCTCGCGGACGCATTTGACCGCAGTCATTGCCAATGCTGCGGTCACCGACATGGGTCACCATTGTGTGAGCGAGCTCAACTACGCAACATGGCAGAACGTCTTGCGCGTCAATGTAGATGGTGCGTTTCTCACCGCCCGCGCTGCGGCACGCTCAATGGTTTCGGGCGGCAACATCATCTTCATCACCTCATCCCTGGCCTTTGCTGACAATGCCATTGCAAATGATGCCCCCTATAGCGCGTCGAAAGCGGCAGTTGAGATGTTGAAGCAAGTCCTGGCACTTGAACTGATCCCTTCGGGGATCAACGTCAACACGCTATTTCCTTCTGCCAAGATTGCGACAGGCTTTTTTTCTCACCTGCCCGCACATCAGCAGACAGATTTGGCGCCGGCCGACATACTCGATGAAACAGCCTTGTTTCTTGCCGGGCTTGCCCCGGGCGCCTTGACGGGCGTCTCTCTGGACCAGGCGCGCTGGGACAGCGATCCTGCATATCGAAAGATGCTTGAGGAAGGAAAAATGACATGAGTGAAAATTCCTGGCTGGACGCGGGGCGTGCGACGTTGCCGGAAATCAAGGATTTCGTGGCGCGGCATCCTTTTGCCATTCTGCCGGTTGGATCAACCGAACAGCATGGCCCTCACCTTCCCATCAATACCGACACATTGCTTGCCGAAGCCATTGCACTTGAAACAGCCAGGCGCAGCACCGGCCTTGTGCTTCCCGCGTTGCCCCTCGGTTATGCCTGGGTCTGGAAGGATGTGCCGGCCAGTCTGACGCTCAGCTTCGATACATACATGCGGGTGATCCGCGATACGGTGGAGAGCCTGTCAAGCTGGGGGGTGAAGGCTGTCTATATCATGTCCGGACACGGATCGAACCCTCAGCCCATCAAACACGCGCTACGCGAACTCATCCACGACAAAATCGACATCAAGGTGCTCTACGGAATGTATGCCGGCCTGAACACCATGAAGGCGGAAGCGGAGAGCGACAGCTGGCATGGCGACCTGCATGCCGACGAAATCGAAACCTCCCTCATGCTTGCAATCGCTCCAGATCTGGTACGCATGGATCTTGCCAAGGCCGATTATCCGCCAGCACCCAGTGATTATGGCCAATCGGAACTCTCGATGGGGCATTTGATGCGGTCCGGTGTTTTTGGCGACCCAACCAAGGCAAGCGCCGAAAAAGGCCATCGGTGGCTCGATATTGCAGCAACTGAGTCCGCGACGCTCTGGAGCGATTACCTTTCCCGCCACGACTTGCTAACAGGAGACTAAAATGTCCGAGATTATGACTATGCGCGGACCGATTGCAGCCGACCAACTTGGGGTGACGGATTATCACGAACACCTCTACGTCGAGCCGGCCGGATGGCTGCACAAACTTGACCCCGACTTTGCCTTGAACTCCGTGACGAAATCAGGTGAAGAACTGAGGCGGTTTTCGCAGGCTGGCGGCCGCACCATTTGTGAGCTTACTGCTGTTGATTTCGGCCGGAACATCAACAAGATAAAAGCCGTTGCCGACCTTGTTCCAGAGGTGAACGTGATCGTGACTGCCGGTTATAACCGGCCCTATTACATGGGACACTGGATCACATCCGTCTCGGAAGCCGACATGATCCGCGATACGGTCCGCGACCTGACCGTGGGGATCGATGGCACCGATGTGAAAGCGGGAATTATCAAGTGCGGAACCGAATACAACAACTTCAACGATAAGGGCCAAAAACTTATCCGTGTTGCTGCCGCTGCCTATCGTGAGACCGGACGCCCGGTCATCACCCATACAACCGCCGGCACGATGGGCTACCAGCAGTCAGAGCTTCTCCTGGAAAAAGGTGTCGATGCGCATCGGATAACGCTCAGCCACATGGACCGCAACCTGGATTTTCATGAGCATTTGAGGGTTACGAAACTCGGCGTCTATATTGGATTTGACAGCTTCGGAAAGGCCAAATATGGGCCGGAAACCGACCGTTTGAGCCTGCTTCGCGAGTTGATCGATGCAGGTGCAGGCAACCGTATCCTGATTGGCAATGACCTGGGACGTCCCAGCTACTGGAACGCCTATGGCGGTGGACCAGGACTCGATTACCTGTGGACCGAGATCAAATCACGCATGTTGGAAAACGGTTTTACCGAAACCGAATGGAACATGCTGGCAATTGACAATCCGCGTCGTTTCTTTGCGGGCGAAGTCTAGGTACATGCAAGCAAGCATTGGGATCGATATCGGCACGTCCGCGGTCAAGGTCGTCGCCCTTGGTCGCGACGGCTATGGGGTACTGGCTGAGACAACACGTGCCTACCCAATGGCCACCCCCCGGCCCGGCTGGGTTGAACAATCACCTGAGGATTGGTGGCGCGCCACATGCGAAGCGCTTGCCGAACTGTATCAGGCGGTGCCCGGTATCGAGATTGTCGCAGTGGGTCTTTCAGGTCAGGTCAACGGGCTGGTGCTCCTTGACAAACAGGACAGGCTACTCGGCAACGCCATCATCTGGCTGGATGCCCGTGCCGAGGCGCAGGCCGAGCGTCTCAAAAAACAACACGGAGACATTCTGACCGGCCAGGCAGCAACAGACATCAATGCGATCTCGGTGCTCGCCAAACTTGCCTGGCTCTCAGACAACGACCCGGAAAGTTTGCGGAAATCGGGCAGCCTGCTGTTCGTCAAGGATTATATCCTCTGGCGACTGACCGGGCAAAAATGCACTGATGCTTCCGAAGTCACATCCGCGGGCATGCTCGACATCAAAACCAACAATTGGCTGGATGGCGTTGCCGCGATGGCCGGCTTCGATCCGGCGCTTTTGCCACGGATCCAACCATCTACGCGCATAGTCGGTGCAATCACCGACGGTGCCGCACGCGAAACGGGCCTGCCTTTGAACACACCCGTCGTCCCCGGAGCGGGAGACGTCGCCGCGCTCGCTGTTGGCTGCGGCGCAACAACACCGGGCATTCTCGGGATCACCCTGGGCACCGCGGGCCATGTTGTGCTCTCCGCGGGTGCTGCCAAGCCGTTCATCACCGGGCAAGGCCTGTGGAGGGTCGCCCATGCCATCCCTTCACAAGCTGTCTGGCTCGGCCTTGTCATGAGTGGCGGGCTGAGCCTGACGTGGTTGCACCGCACTATGACCGGCGCGGGATCAAACCTGGATTTTGAAAACTTCGCAGCGCTGGCGCAGGAAAGCGAGCCAGGCAGCGCTGGCGTCAGTTTTGTTCCCTTCCTTGAGGGTTCAGCTACCCCCTATGCCCAACCGACGGCACGCGGCAGCTTTATTGGCCTGTCCTCGTCAACGCAGGCCTGTCACCTGGTGCAAGCTGTGATGGAAGGTGTTGCCTTCAATATCAGGCAATGCGTCGATATCTTTGACACGCTTGGCGCTGAGGTCGTTGAAATCCGCATGGCGGAGGGCGGTGCACGTGTCGATCGGTGGTGCCAAATCATGGCCGACGTGTTGCAGCGTCCGGTAACCCGGCTGGGATATCTCAATACGTCAAGCCTGGGCGCTGCACTCATGGCCGAGGCAGGCCTTTCGGGCAATGATATCGCAGAGCTCAGTGCCAGTCTTCACGGCGATGGCATCAGGTTTGAACCTGCGCTCGAAAATGCCACCACCTATACACAGGCTTACAGCCGGTATCGCGACGGTGCTGAAGCCGAAATCAGGCGGGTAGCGACCGCGTCGCGCCGCTGAGCCCTATTTCCCCGAATACACATTTGCAAAAGAGGCAAGAATGAACATTACCAGAATCGAAGATCGCCCACGTATGAGCAACGCTGTCGTCCATAATGGGGTGGCCTATCTGTCAGGCGTGGTGGGCAGAAAAGGCGAGAGCGCCGGAGAACAGATGCAGGACGCATTGGCAGAAATCGACCGCATCCTGGCGCTGGCCGGCACCTCTCGCTCCAACCTGCTCAATGCAACCATATGGCTTGCAGACATTGCCGACTACGATGCGATGAACGCTGTTTGGGATGAATGGGTCGACAAGGAAAACCCGCCGGCAAGGGCAACAGGACAGGTTCCTCTGGCGCGTGACAAGTATCGCGTCGAAGTTATCGTCACGGCAGCTGTGCCGTGATCGGGAGGCGTTGGTCACTGACTGCGCCCTTGCGACCCTTTCAGGAACGGAAATTTGGGTAAAGTCACACCAGGTAAACGCGGAAGATGTTGACGATGGGAAAGGGAAAGGCGCTGCGCCAGGAAAAGTGCTTTTCCTATGCTCTGTCAGGCAACCATGGCCGGTTCCAGTTGCACGGCATCAAATGCCTCTTTGATAATCTCTGGCCCGGCTCCGGGCTGGCTGGCGCCATTCGACAGGATCTGCCGGAAACGCCGGGCTCCCGGCAATCCATGAAACAGGCCGACCATGTGCCGGGTGACATGGATCAGCCGGCCACCTGTTGCCATGTGCCTTTGCGCATGGTCCATCATCGCGTCACACACGCCATTCCAGTCCACCGTTGAAACCGCGTCCCCGTAGAACAGATGGTCCACATCTGTCAGCAGGCTGGCATTGTGATAGGCAGCGCGCCCCAGCATCACCCCATCGACATGGGGCAACAGGTCAAGCGCCTGATTCAAAGTCTCAATACCGCCATTGATCCCTATGAATTGACTCGCAAATTTCTGCTTCAGCCGAAACACACGATCATAATCCAACGGCGGCACATCGCGGTTTTCCTTGGGGCTGAGCCCCTGCAGCCATGCCTTTCGGGCATGCACCCAAAGGGCATCCGCTCCGGCATCAAAGACGCTGTTTGCCATCGCATCAAGAGCCAGTTCCGGATCCTGATCATCGACACCGATACGGCATTTGACTGTCACCGGAATTTGCACGGCGGCTTTCATCGCCTCAACACAGGTTGCAACAAGTCCCGGTTCCTGCATCAGGCAGGCGCCAAACCGGCCTGATTTCACCCGGTCAGAGGGACATCCGACATTCATGTTGATCTCGTCATAGCCCATCTGTGCAGCAATGCGCGCAGCCTCGGCCATTTTCAAAGGATCCGAACCACCCAATTGCAGCGCCACGGGGTGTTCCGAAGGATCAAACCCAATCAAACGCTCGCGGTCCCCGTGAATGACCGCATCGGCGACCACCATCTCCGTGTAAAGCAGCGCGTGCTTGGTCAACAGGCGGTGCAGATACCGGCAATGGCGATCCGTCCAGTCCATCATCGGTGCGACGGAGAATGTGCTTGATTTATTGTGGTCTGTTTTGGTCATTGAAACAATGGGTTGAGATCGGTTTTTGAGCACTACTCGGTTGATGTTGGCGCAACTTTCGCCTGACTGGCTGTCTATGTGCACGAAAATCGCACGGATTGGAAGTACTGCACGGATTGCAAATTTGGTCCGCACCAAACAGGCAACTGGGGAGCGCAGGTTTTGTGCGGCGGCAGGTGTGTATATCGCAGGCCTGATGGAGGTGAAAAACCAATCTTCCTATCAAAGCGTGTGCTGTGAGGGCTCTTGAACAAGAACCGAACCCGGAATTGGTACGGGGCAAGTTCAGTTTAAAGTCCGCAACCACCCCTGCTCTGCACGTTCCGAGTGACTTCAGATAATACTGTATGAACTCATGTGACTTCAGCAGATCATTTTGCCAGAAATTCAAACAAGCGGGCTACTGCCTCAGCACCCGGATCCACATGTCCTTCCAACTGTTTTGCACTGACGTAAGTGGCGCGCCCCGCTTTTGCCTGAAGGATGGTCGCGGTATGATCCGCCCCCGCACGCGCTGCCTTTGCCGCGCCCTCCACACTGACTTCCAATGCGTCAAGGGCTGGCGACAAAGCGTCGACCATTGTACGGTCACCAAGCTGTGCACCGCCAATTTCCTGCATGCGCGCCAACCCGGCTTTCAGTGCTTTGTGCATAGGCAACCCACTCGACGCGCCGTCTCCAGTAGCTGCAAAGAAGATCGCCAGAAGCACCCCGGAGGAACCGCCCATTGTTTGGCTCAGTTCCAAACCGATCGCGCGATATAGTTGGGTATGATCGGAAAGAGGAAGACGATCCAAGGCGCCAATCAACGCTTTTGCCGCACCTGCCAACGTTGACCCGGTATCTCCATCGCCTGATTTGGCATCAAGTGCATTCAGGTCGGCTTCCGCGGAAATTAAAAGTTCGCAACAATTGGTCAGGAAATTTCGAGTTGCCGCATGTTCTGACGGCAAAGGCATAATGGGAGTCAAACCATCAGGCAGCGCAATTACCTTCACCGGTGTCAGAGCGCTAATTCCCGGCCATGCCGCGATAGGGGTTATTTTGTTCAAAGCATCCAACTCGCGTCGATCTGCGGGATACAGCGATAAGGAGAATCCCCGCATATCCAGCGAAGTCATCATGGCTGCCGGACCAACTACATGACTGATTTTGTGGGCCATCGCCGATTGAGCCAATTCCCCTACAAGCACGGACATTTCCAATACCGAAGCGCCACCCAGGTTATTCACCAGCGCGACGTATGATTGGTCATCGGCCATGGTCGGCGTGAGTTTTTCGACCACAGAGGCAATCGCCGCTTTTGCCCCCATGAAGTCAACTTGTTCAACGCCCGCTTCCCCGTGGATGCCAAGACCGAGTTCGGCCTTACCTTCGGGAATACGGTCTTCCTTGGGGGACCCGGGCACAGTGCATGTGTCCAAAGACATTCCAATGCTTTTGGTCCCCGAAATCACCCGCTGAGCAGCATGTGTTACAGTTTCCAGATCAGCCCCGTCCTCGGCCAGAGCACCGGCGATCTTATGGACAAAAAGAGTACCAGCAACACCGCGCGCCTGTGGCAAATCCGGCAACGCAATGTCGTCATCCACAACGACCATATTGACCCTGTGCCCAAATGCACGGGCGCGTTCTGCAGCGAGGCCAAAATTCAGCCGATCGCCGGTGTAATTTTTGACAATGAGCAAGCAACCCGACGGGCCAGTGACAGCGAGAATACCAGCCAGCACAGCGTCCACCGATGGAGAGGCAAAAACATCACCACATACCGCTGCAGTCAACATCCCCTCGCCGACAAAACCCGCGTGCGCTGGCTCATGGCCCGAGCCACCGCCCGAGACCAGCGCGACCTTGGATTTGTCCCACTTTGAACGCACGACGACCCTGATATGGGGATATCCATCAAGCCGCGCGAGCGCCCCACCAGATGTCGCAATGACACCATCAATCGCCTCAGTGACGATATTTTCTTTGTTGTTTATGAACTGCGCCATTAGCTGTCCTCCCTCATCCAACCCGCAGCCCGTTTGCATCGAAGTACAAAGGCGCATGGGGTTGTATTTTTACGATGTTGCCAGTCTGCAGCCTGGTATGCGCGTCAGTGACAGTGATAACGTCATGGTCTTTGAATTTCAGATGAAGACGCGTCTGATCACCCAGATGCTCTACCCGTGTCACCAAACTTTCCTGCCCATCTCCCTGAGTGATATGTTCAGGCCTTAAGCCAATCGAAACGGCTCCATTTGGCGCGTTGCCAAAAAACTCTGCTGGCAGCACGTTGATTCTGGGTTGGCCCAACCGACTTGCGGCATAAATGCTCACCGGGTTTTCGTAGATTTCCCGCGGAGACCCGAACTGAACCAGTTTGCCGCGGTCAAGAACGCCCACATGGGTCGCCATCGTCATCGCTTCGATTTGATCATGCGTCACATAAAGCAAGGTCGCGCCGGAGTTGGCCTGAATATTCTTCAACTCAATACGCAGGTCAGAGCGCAGCTTTGCATCTAGAGAACTCAGTGGCTCGTCCATGAGATAAACGGCCGGGTTGCGGACAAGCGCGCGCCCGATTGAAACGCGCTGCATCTCTCCACCTGAGAGAGCTGTCGCTTTGTTGTCCAATTTATGTGAGATTTGCAAGGTCTCAGCAACCTCCGCAACCTTTGCATCAATCTCAGCTTTGGGCGTGCGCAAAATTGGCGATTTAAGCGGGAATTCAAGATTTTCGCGCACTGTCAGGTGCGGATAGAGGGAATACTGCTGGAAGACCATCGCAACATCACGCTGCGCCGGCGTCCAGCCGCCCATGGCCACGCCTCCAATTTTCACATTTCCACGATCAGGATTGTCCAAACCCGAGACCATGCGCAAGGTCGTCGTTTTGCCAGCACCCGTTGGGCCGAGCAGAACAACAAATGAACCATCGGGAACCACCATGCTCACATCATCAAGTGCGATATCTGCGCCATAGTTTTTCGAGACGTTTGTTAGAGCAACTTCAGCCATTGTTCAGCACTCCCTCATTGGCCTTTGAGACAAGCGCACGCCCATTGTCATTGTCGAAGATGGTCACTGTGCGGGCATCAAAACTTAGGCCCACTTGTGTGTCACTTGTCACCTTGTCGCTGGACGCAACACGCGCTTTCACGCGGCCGTTAGGTGTGTCCAAAGTCACGATCTGTGTGGTCCCCAGATATTCTGCAGCAACCACACGGCCTTTGTAGGTCGATGCGTCGTCCAGCGTCACATGCTCGGGGCGCACTCCAAGGCACAAATCGCCATTTGCACCCTTCAAAAGACTGGGAATTGCAAACGCCGTCTCACCCAAGGTCACGCTATCCGTGCCCTTTCCAACCATGGCATGGAAGTCCAAAAAGTTCATCGGCGGTGACCCGAGAAAGTTGGCGACGAATTTGGTTGCAGGCCAATCGTAAATTTCTTGCGGCACGCCAAATTGCTCAACCACGCCATGATTCATAACCACGATCTTGTCGCCCATTTGCATGGCCTCAAGCTGGTCATGGGTGACATAAACCGTCGTCGCCCCCATCCGGTCATGCAGCGCGCGCAACTCCTGCGCCATATGTTCGCGGAATTCCGCGTCCAACGCACCCAATGGCTCGTCCATAAAGAAGGCTTTTGGCTCACGCACGATGGCACGGGCAAGAGCGACGCGTTGTCGATCACCACCTGACAATCCCCCAACAGGGCGCTTCAGAATGTCTGCGATGCCGAGTATCTCCGCCACCTCAGCAACCTTCTTTTTGACCGCTGCTTTGGGCATCCCTTGAGAGACCAGAGGATAGCTGATGTTTTTTCCCACATTCATGTGTGGATAGAGCGCGAACATCTGGAACACGAAGGCAATATCGCGCTGACTGGCGGGCTTTTGGCTGACCTCTTCGCCATCGATGTAAATCGACCCGGAAGTTGGTAATTCCAGCCCGGCCATCATCCGCAGAGTCGTTGTCTTGCCGCAGCCAGATGGTCCCAGCAACATAAAGAACTCACCATCCTCAATGGTAAAAGTCGAAGACTTTACCGCATTGAACGACCCGAAGTCCTTGCGCAGATTTTCAATTTTTATCTGTGCCATGGGTTACTCCGGAAAATGACTGACGATGAGGAACATCACCGTGCCGGTCAGCGTTACAATGAAGGAGTAGGTGAAGAGCACCATGACGAATGGCTGCATCAACATCACGACGCCAACAGAGATCAAGATTGATGCAAGCATCTCCCAAGGGCCGCGACGAAACGTGGTGAGACCTTTGATAAAATTACTCATTTGCGCACCGCCCCGAATGTGATGCCGCGCAGTAAATGCTTGCGCAAAAGGATTGTGAACACCATGACCGGCACGAGAAAAATCGTGGCCCCGGCCGCAACAGCGGGCCAGTCCTTGCCGCCAACACCAATGATGGTGGGAATGAATGGCGGTGCCGTCTGGGCGGTGCCAGATGTGAGCAAAACCGCAAAGGCATATTCATTCCATGCAAAGATCAAACAGAAGATCGCAGTGGAGGCGATGCCCGTAGCTGCCTGAGGCAAAACAACTTTGTAAAATGCCTGGAAACGCGTGTACCCATCGATCAGGGCCGCCTCTTCATACTCAATCGGTATTTCGTCGATGAACCCTTTGAGCAGCCATACCGACAATGACAGGTTCACGGCTGTGTATAGCAGGATCATACCGAGATGGGTGTCATTCAACCCGAGATTACGGAACATCAAGAAAATCGGGATCGCTACCGCAATGGGTGGCATCATCCGGGTGGACAGAATGAAAAACAGCAGATCATCCTTGAGCGGCACACGAAAGCGCGAGAACGCATAGGCAGCCGCTGTCCCCAACACCATACAAAGCAAGGTCGAGCCAAATCCGATAATCACGGAATTCAAGAAACGCTGACCGTAGCGTGACGGGCCGGAAATGATCGCCCCCTGATCCCGAACAATCTGATCGTACCAGGTTTGCGGTTCTCCCGCTTCCTCCAACATGCCCTCGGTCGCGCGTGTCCGCTCCGTGAACAAATTCACATAGCCTTCCAGCGAAGGCTGAAAGATCACCTTTGGCGGATAGGCGATAGCGTCGGATGGCGATTTGAAGCCGGTAGCGATAATCCAACCAAGGGGCATTAAGGTGATCAGTGCATAGGCGATGACCAAAACGCCCGCCAGCCATTTCATCCGGCTGGACGGTTCTGTAACAGAAAAGCTCATCGCTCTTTCACCTTATTGAGGGCTTTCACATAGATCGAAGCAAGGCCAAACACGGTGACAAACAAAATGACGGCATAGGCCGAGGAGTAACCGGTTCGCCATTTTTCAAATGCCTCACGTTTGAGGTCTATTGATGTGAGCGTTGTAATCGATCCGGGCCCGCCGCCAGTCAGTTGAACGACAAGATCAAACATTTTGAAATTTTCAATACCGCGGAACAGCACAGCAAGCATCAGGAACGGAAGGGCCATAGGAATCGTGATTGTCCAAAACTGGCGCCACTTGCTGGCTCGGTCGCACTCTGCGGCTTCATAGATACTGTCGGGAATTGAGCGCAGGCCCGCTAGACAAATCAACATTACAAACGGCGTCCACATCCATGTGTCGGCGATAACAATTGACCACGGTGCCAGATGCACATCGCCAATCATTGAAAAACTCGAAGGATCTACTCCAGTAAAGAACGCGACCGCGTAATTGAACAATCCGATTTGCGGCTGATACAAGAATGTCCAGAAATTGCCGACGACTGCCGGGCTCAACATCATGGGAAGGACGATTATTGTCGTCCACATATCATTGCCTTTGAACTTTTTGTTGATCAGGAAGGCCAACGCGAAACCGATCAGCACCTGCAGCACAATCGTCCAAAACAAAAAATGGGCCGTGGCCTGCATCGTCGTCCAGATATCGGTGTCGCCAAGGATGCGTTGGTAGTTTTCCAGCCCCACCCACTCGACATCACGGTTAGGCCGATTGACACGAAAATTGGTGAAACTCAGGCGGATCGTCCAGATCAGCGGAAAAATATTGACTGCCAAAAGAAGAAATATGGATGGTGCCACAAACAACCAAGCGATGGTGCGATCTGACAAGCCGCGTATCCGTCTTGCAACGCGATCCGGCGTCGCTTGTGCTATTTTGTCGATTGGTGCCAGGGTCATTTTGTCATGTCTTTCATCGCAGAGGCTCGTGTCGGGCCACCCAAGGTTATATCCGCTAATGTTTGGGTTCCAGATCAAGTCCTGGCGAAGTGCCAAACTGAATTTCCAACGAAACTCTCAATCAGTCGCCTGGACTTTTGGGAGAAAAGGCCGGCGCTTTCGCACGCCGGCCTGGAGGAAACTTAAAGCTTACCCTCATCTTCAAAGATCTCGACCCAGTCTTCAACAAGACCATCGAGCGCCTCTGATGCTGTACCGTCACCCGCGATTACGTAGTTGTGCACACGGGCCTGCATTGCCAGCAATAGTTCTGCATAGGCGGGTTCCGCCCAGAAATCCTTGACGATCGCCATGGAGTCCAAAAAGGTCTGCGCATAAGGCTGACTGGTGGCAAAACCCGGATCTTCGACAACCGCTTTCAGCGCAGAATAGCCACCCAGTTCCCACCATTTGGCTTGCACTTCAGACTGCGCGAACCATTGGATATATTCCAATGCCGCTTCTTGCTTTTCTGAGTAAGCCACAACAGAAATGCCTTGGCCGCCCAGTTGTGCGAATTGACCTGCTGGACCAGCCGGATTTGGGAAATAGCCCGATTTGCCGCCGCCCACATTCGGATCAGCTTCAACACCCGGCCAGATAAACGCAAAGTTCATCTGCATCGCAACCTGTCCGGATTTATATGCGTCAATGTTCTCGCCCATATACCAGTTCGATGAACCAGGAGGCGTCGCATTGTCGTAGAGTTCCTTGTAAAATTCGAGACCGGCGACAGCGCCATCCGAATTCACAAACCCTTCAAGGTCATAAGGTTTTTCCGGGTTTTCATACTCAAAGCCATAATTGTACAAGACGTTTGTCACGCCCATCGTGATGCCTTCAGAGCCCCGTTCAGTGTAAATTGCCGCGCCGTAAACAGTCTTGCCATCAATATCGCGACCTTGGAAAAATTCCGCGATGTCTTTCAACTCTGCAAGTGAGTTTGGCACATCAAGCTTGCGGCCGTATTTGTCCATAAATTCAGCTTGAATCTCTGGACGTTCAAACCAGTCACGACGGTATGTCCAGCCAACAACGTCACCAAATGCAGGCAGCGCCCAATAGTTTGGTGTGTTCTTTGGCCATTCAGAATATCCAGTCACCGTGGCCGGAATAAAATCATCCATCGTGATGTTGTTGGCGTCAAAGAAATCATTCAACTTGATGTAGTGACCGTTCTCCGCGCCACCACCAATCCATTGGCTGTCACCAATCATCAAGTCACATAACTGCCCACCCGAATTCAGCTCGTTTAGCATGCGATCGGCAAAATTTGGCCAAGGCACAAACTCAAACTTCATTGAATGTCCGGACTGTTCTTCAAAGTCCTTGCTCAGCTCGACCAAGGCGTTTGCAGGGTCCCAAGCGGCCCAGCACAGGGTCAATTCGTCTGCTTGAGCTGATGTTGTCGCAACAACACCACTCATCACAACACTCAGCGCGGCGACTGAGCAAAACAAAGTGGATTTCATGGTAAAACCTCCCAAATGGCCCCAACCTCCCGCCAGAGCTCAAAAAACACTCAAGATCGAGTGCCCAAATTTAAGATCAAATTGTTGAGGCTCGCGCCTCATAAACTATCGACCCTTCCATCATTCAACATCAACTCACCGAAATCGACGACGCTCGGTTATGTATTGCTAACACCACATCCTTAACTGAGGTGCGCACCTCAGTGCAAGTTATTTCTGAGGTGCGCACCTCAATTTTCTTGATTTTGAGCCAGGAATATCCCACAAGACAGCCAACTACTGCGGATTTCCGAGCTTAAGGGGAGAGGCAATGCGACCGACTGCAAAAGATCTGGCAAAAGCCGCAGGCGTTAGCTTGGCCACAGTAGATCGTGTGCTTAACGATCGCCCAAACGCCAGCAAAAAATCTGTATCAAAGGTCAATGAAGCCATTGAACGCATTGGTTTTGTACGCAACATCGCTGCTGTAAATCTGGCCCGAAACAGGATCTACAAATTCTTGTTCGTTCTACCGTCATCAGGTGATCAATATTTGCGTGAACTGCTCAATCATGTGAGGGAATCAAACAAAAATCTGGCCTCGGATATGGTTGACGTGGATGCGGTGCAAATAAGTGTTGATGACCCTCATGATGTCGCCAATTTTTTGACAACACTCAATTCAGAAGACGTCGACGGTGTGGCGATTATGGCGCCTGAATCACCCCAAGTACGTGACGCCATGGTCAGATTGCACGACAGGGGCATTAAGGTGGTTCAATTCCTTTCCGGTCAGGAAAGAATGGAGAACACTGATTTTGTCGGCGTCGATAACATTGCAGCTGGTGCGACTGCGGGTCGCATTATCGGGCGTTTTCACCCCGACGGACAAGGTCAGGTCCTCATCATATCCGAAACAATGCAAGCCCAGGATGCCATTGAACGACGCATCGGTTTTGACCGCATTATGAACCAAAAATTCCCACGCCTGAAAGTATTGCCATCACTGGAAACCTACGCCAGCGCAGAGCGAGCCGCCGACGTAATAGAACGAAGTTTCAGGTATAATTCCGATATAGTTGCAGTCTATGTCCTGAGTTCGGAAGCGAAAGTACCAGTTTCCGCTGTGTCTAAATGCGCCGCGATCAAGGACTTGACCATTGTTGTTCACGAACGCACCCCGTTTACCGAACAGTCTATTCGCGATGAAACCATTGACGCAATTATTGCTCAAAACCCCGGCCACACGGTGCGAAGTGCGATAAGGATACTGCGCGCCCGCACAGACCATAGGGAACCCCTCGCCTCGCAGGAGAAAATCCGGATCGAAGTTCTATTCAAGGAAAATCTCTAGATTGCGCACTTGGCATCCATGCGGTTGGAGAAACACCATGCCATTCAGCTCTTCGTTAACGGCTTCGGAAAATAGGCTTCAGAATTTTCTCTAACGTGACAGACCAGAACGTCCGTCTGTAATAGGGGCGAAGAACCAGGATCAAACTGGACGAGCTTGGCTGCTCTTTGATCTCTTGGTGCACGCATTTCGCACACACGACTTCGCAACCAATTGATATTTACGAGTTTGCCGTCCAGTCCATCATCGGTGCAACGGAGAAACAATGTCTTTTGTCATTCAGCATTTTTCCAACCTATTCATTGACCGAAAGCAGGTCACGACCGGCCTGGATCGGACAGGATCATAGACGCAGAGCCCCATATTTACTCTCGGTGCGGGCTTGCGGCAAACGCTGGATAGCAAGATTGGCCGCATTGCAAAAGCCATCGTCCAAAGACCTTTTGCATTTCTTCCGCATAACGCGATGAATCGGTTTGTATTTGCACTGCTGTATAGGTTTTTAATGTCAAAACCAGAGCCTATTGCCGGCGCTTTACACGTCAAAAATCTGGCAAATTTTTGCGATCACGTGCTGGACGCCACGATCGTTTGCTTGACGTATGTGGCTGGCCAAATGCAGCGGAAAATCGCTCACGTTCACAGGTGGAGCGAAATGAACCAAACAAGGGTGGGCATTGAGATCGAAACCATGTCTGGGCACCATTGCTATGTGATTTGTGCGGGCGAGCAACGGCGGAATGAGTTGGAATGATGGCAGGACAGCACCGACCCGACGGGTTCGTCCCATTGCAGCAAGTTGCGCATCCAGCGGAGATTGCATTTCGCCCTGGCCTGACATCACCACATGCGGAAAATCCAGCCAAGCGTCGAGGTCAAATTGTTCTGCCGCAGGGTGGCCGCATCGCATTGCAACCACATAAGTCTCCTGCAGAAGCTTGATCTGTTCGACCCCTTCAATTTGGTTCGCAAAGACCGAAACAGCGATATCAGTCTCGCCACTGAGCAGATTGCGTGCAGCAGCGTCGCCGCCGTTCCATGGCTGAAAGACAAGAGTGATCCCCGGCGCTGTGTCTTGAAGTGCAGCAAGCAGCGGGCCGGCGATCAGGAATATCGGATCATCGGCCATGGTAAGACGCACAATCTGACGCAGCGCAATCAGCGGAATTTCCGGTGGATCGACCAGGCAATGTACGTCGGCAAGAATTGACTTGAGCGGGCCGCGCAACGCCTCGGCTCGCGACGTGCGATACATGATGCCACGCCCACGTTCGAGAATCGGGTCATCAAACATTTCACGGCACCGTTGCAACGCATTCGACACGGCTGGTTGAGACAGGTTCAACCGAAGCGCAGCGCGGCTGACGTGCGCCTCGTCCAACAAGGCGTCAAGCACCACAAGCAAGTTCAAATCAATGGAGCGTAAATTCATAAAAATGATAATAGACTATATCTTATATCAGTTGGAATTATTTCTTGGGTGATCCTAATTTTGGTCTGAAGCAATACCAAGGACGGCACCATGACCAAGACACTGATCCTGCTCTTTTATAGAAAACTTACAGACTCCAAGGCCAATGCGGCATTTTTTCGTGCCGCAAGAACCATCGACGCTGTTGAAAGCTTTGATATGAAAGCACGCTATCGCGACGGAAACACCGACATGCATAGCGCCGCAGCGACCAGCACGATGGAACCAGAATACATTTGAAGCGACCTTTGCCGCAGAGCATTTGTCCACATGTCACGGGACTACAAATGACCAGATCTCAACCGATTTTTCCAGCCAACCGGCAGGCTCTTTATGAAACCAACCGTTATTCAGCAGCAATCCGTTCAGGCGACCTTCTATTTGTCTCGGGGCAAGTGGGCAGCCGCGAGGATGGCTCACCAGAACCAATTTTTGCCAAGCAGGTACAATTGGCTTTTGACAACTTGCGCGATGTACTGACAGCAGCGGGGTGCACCTTTGATGACATCATCGATGTCACCAGTTTTCATACTGATCCTCAGACTCAGTTCGGCGAAATAATGGAGGTGAAGAACAGCATGTTTCCAAAACCGCCCTATCCGAACTGGACGGCTGCTGGAGTGAACTGGCTTGCAGGATTTGAATTTGAAATCAAAGTCATCGCACGCATTCCGCTCCCCAGGACAGAAGTTTGCGCAGTGCGAAACACATGACTGTTTCCCATTCCCTGCCTCGCACCGGTCTTTCTTCATGGCATGAAATGCACATGCCGTCAGACCACCATACCTGTGCGGCACACCAGTTCAACCGCCGATGGGCCGTCAACACACATTGCACCAAATTGCAGATATGCATTTTGGGCGCGTTTAAGTCAGCGGCGCTATCAGTGGTCGTTTGATGACGTCTCCAGCGCTGCATCCGGCTATGCACCTTTGTGCCAATCAGGGCAGCGGCGATACGCCCAGAACGATGGGATGCAGGACCAAAAGCAAGGCGAAAACAGAAACACCTGCGGTCAGCCTGAGCATAATTTCAAGCCACGAACCGTGCCTGGTGAACAACGGGGCTGCGGCAACAAGACCGCGCAAAAATTGCCATTGCGTGTCACCCAGCAGGCGTTGTTTCCTGCGATCCACAATCCTCATTCCGAACAGGCCAAAGAGTGCAAAAACTCCAAACAGAATGACGTGTGCAACATCACCATTCGGCAGAATGTGAAGCGCCGACCAGAGCGTCAGGGCCAGCAGCAATGGATGTCGTGTCCAGCGGATCAAACCCGGTTTTTTCGGATCAAAACGCTCATTCCTGGCCCCACCAAAGGAAAATGGATTGGGGCGAGCGATGGACAATGCCACCAACAGAGACACAGCAAACATTCCGATGAAGATCACGTGTCTTTGCCAGGTTGCTTGATCCCAAAGCGCCACATAGGGCGCATTCGCGGCAGCAACAATCAGCCACGCCAGCATTGCAAGGGACAGGATCGAATAGCTCAGGGTGAAACCGCGCGGCCCCAGTCTTTTCACGAGCCAGCGTTTGGATCCCGGCCGCACCGGCAGGGAATGGGTCAGGAAAAAGGCCCCGAAAACGGCCGCGTAGAGGATCCAGCTCACGAAGACATTCCCGGTTTTGGTCGCAGCAACAATCCGCCATAGGCAATCACAAAACCGCCAAAGGCCCCCATCCACAAGAGTGCGGAAAGGCTGTAGAGAACCATTGCAATGTCCGGCAACAGCCCGGCCGCCAATCGCACGGAAACCGCGGCTATGAGCGCCAGGTAAATCGCCAGTGTTGCAGAACCTGCATGCAGAGCCTGCCCCGTATGGCCAAGCGTTGCACGTGTCATGACCGCCAAGGTCATCAGTCCCGTTGCGCCTGCCATCCACACGTGCTGGGGCGCTGCCAATCCCAGAACGCCGGGCAAGAGAATATCGATTCCAACAAACAGGGCACCAAGCGGAACCAGGCCATAGCCAAGATGCAGCACCCAGACCAAGGGCTCGCTCAAGGTATTCAGCCCTTTCCACCGCACCAACCGGACGGTCTGAAAGGTTGCAAGAAGCAACAGCAGGAGACCGGTCACGGGCCAATCAGGCCTCAGGACCCACAAAGCCAACCCCGCCAGGGTTATGAGAAGGACAAGCTTGTCAAATGCCTGCATCGGAGGAACCGGGCGTGCGTCATGGCCGGATTTCACCAGCCAGTTGCGCGTAAAGGAAGGCACGATCCGCCCGCCGATCACCGATATCATCATCAGCACGGCGGCCAGACCCAACCGCAAACCGATACCCTGTGCCGCAGTGGCACCCTGCCCCGCCTCCATATGAAACAATAGATTGGCAAGGGTGAAAACAGTCAGCATCGCCAATACGATGAGATTGCGCCAGTTCTTGCCTGCCACGATTTCCCTTGCGATCAGCAGACCCAGGGCAATTGCAAACATCACATCAACAAGTGCAACCAAAAATGCAGGCATGAACGCAGAGAAAGCAATTGCCAACCGGCCGGCAATCCATAGCGCCACCAATGCGGCAAGGCGCCAGCCCAGCACCGGCAGACGCCCGGTCCAGTTCGGGACGGCTGTCAAAAGGAATCCGGCAATGATTGCGCTGAGATATCCGAACAGGAATTCGTGGGCGTGCCAGGACACAGGATCAAAACGGCTTGGCAGGACAGGCCCGCCTGCCAGCATGGAGACCCACATCGCCATGGCAAGGGCCGCCCAAAGCGCACCTAGCAGAAAGAAAGGTCGAAACCCAAAGGACAGAACAGCCAGTCCGTTCCAGAGGCGCATCTGTTCCGCAGTGGTCTTTGGCATCTTTGATGCCTTTCATTCAAGAGTGCGGGCCACGCTGCAATTTCGCGTGACCGCTTGCTATCACGGGATACGCCGTCACGATCACCCGTGACGGTACATCATGCAACACGCCAGTGATTGTTGGCATTTGCAATCGTTGCAAAATGGGTCGCCACCACCTGCGAGACTGCAATCAGCGCATGTGCATCGGCCTCGTAGACTTCGCGCAACCGATCACGCACAGCGGCATCAGGTTGCGTTTTCTTGACTGCAATGCGGGCGAGTTTGACGGCCAGATCATAGCCCTCACCTGGTGTTGCCGTGACAAGATTGGGGAGCCAACTATCCATGTTAATGTCCTTTCATCAGGAATTGGTTGGGTCATCAGGAATTCATTTGGTATGCGTCTGTATCTTAACAGGTATTATAAATACCTGTTAGGGGCTTTGCGGCATCCTGTAAACACATGTTGCGGGCTTGCGACAATTGGAGCCAGAAGATCTTGTCTGATGACGGGTTGCTCTGAATGTTTCGTCAGTTTCATGATGGTGAAAAAGCGCCGGATGCAGATTCGTCCACTCCATAATGGGCGCGACGAAGAACAGGCCGCGTGTTCACGCCCAGAAAACTGCGCTCGACGAAACTGGGTTTTCCCGACACCGCAGGGAACCTTTGTCGAACTTCATCCGTTTCACACCACGTATTGAAGCGCAGGAGAAACCCCATGGAAGCCAAATCAAAGGCACAGCAAAAGGCTGCGGGAGCAGCCCTGTCAGCAAAACGTGGCGACACCGACAAGGAAGACCTGACGGGAGCTTCGAAAGAAATGTTCGAGACCATGTCGAGGCAAGAACTGGAAGAGCTCGCTTCGACGAAGCACAAGGATAAACCCGAGCATGTCGATGATTGACAGTGTCACAACCACACATTCGTGGGTCCTGCCTCTCGCGGATTAAGTGGGACCCTTCATTGTGCTGCCGGGTTAACACAAGCAGGCCCATTAACCTGTTGACTGCAAGAGACAGCACCAGATTATCGGAACGATACGGATCGATATGCACGAATTTTTTGCAGATATAAGCCATTCTCCCTGGCTGGGTTATCCGGCGATTACCGGACGCATGTTTGCCGCGCTCTTCTTCGGTGCGCTCGTCGGCTTTGAGCGCGAAAGAAAGAACCGCGCAGCCGGACTGCGCACGCATATGCTCGTCTGCCTGGCATCTGCCTCTGTTGCCATTCTGACAATTGAAATTGCCCACATGGCCCCGTTCGATACTGAGGCTGCACGCATGGACCCGGTACGCCTGGTTGAGGCGGTGACAGGCGGGGTCGCCTTCCTGGCTGCCGGTTTCATCGTTTTTGCCAATGGCAAGGTGCATGGAATAACGACGGGTGCAGGCATGTGGCTGGCGGGCGCGATTGGTCTGGCGTGCGGTCTTGGTCTTCTGCAGATTGCAGCCATTGCCACTTTCCTTGCGATCATGGTCCTTTGGATACTCGGACGGATGCAGGCACTCATGGATCCGGAATAATCCGTACGGACCTCAATTGATCGGAAAACATCTGAGGCGTGCAGCCCTTTTCAATGCAATTTCTGACCGGCGGCTTTTGCCTGTATTCATCAATAGATGCTGCTCAAATGGCTTGGAAATCGCCAAACAGGTTCAAAACCCTGAACCAGCGTCAGATGCAGATCCGTTTCGCGCATCATGCTTTCAAAAATAAATGGGAACCTGAAACGGGTTCGAGCGTTTGTTAAAAAAGCGGAGATTTTCAATGAACAAACACACAAATGATTTCGAACAGCCGGAAACGCTGACGCCAAACCAGGCACGTCAAGGGCAAACGTCCTATGTTTTTCGTGTACTGATACTTTCGATCGTACTGGTTTTCATACTTTTTCTCAGCGCCTATTTGTTGGCAGAATCTGACGAAGACAACGGCGCAACAGCCTCACTGTTCACCGGTGATGTCGTAGCGGAGATTCAACTGCCCACAATTGCACCGAATGCGCAGTTTACGAACTGAAATTGCAGTGTGAGCCGCGATTTACACTGCGCGCAGCGTTTCATATTCAGGGGCTCAACGCACAAGTTCTGCCTCTGCTAGAAGGCAAAATCCTTGACGGCCTCCATCGAGACAGAGGTAGACGTATTGGAAACATGCGGCAGAGTGGTAATCGTCTCACCCAGAATTTTGCGATAGGCCAGAATATCGGCCGTGCGGATTTTCAACAGATAGTCACATGACCCCGCGATCATGTGGCACTGCTCGATCTCGGGCACTTTTTGAACGGCTGCGTTAAAGGCCTTGAGTGCTGCTTCTCGGGTGTCCGATAGCGTCACCTCGGTAAAGGCCACATGCTCACGGCCCAGCTTGTGCGGGTTCAGCACCGCACGAAACCCCAATATATACCCATCCTCCTGCAGCCGCTTCACCCGGCTTTGACAGGGGCTTTTTGACATGCCGATGCGTTTTGCCAGATCTGTAACAGGCAAACGCCCGTCAGCCGACAGAATTGCGATGATCTGCCTGTCAAAACGGTCCAATTGCCTTATATTGCCTGCAAGATCCAATTTCTCCACCCTTTTCGACCCGTATTTCAGTCTTTTTGCCGTTCTTGCGAAAAAAATAAGGAAACATGACTTTCAATTTTGCGCAATACTGAAAATCCAAAGAGCATTTGAGGTTTTCCATGGCTGACCTGACCCATCTCCGCAAAATCATTCGCGATCACCATCTGGCACCCGCCAAACCGCTGCTGGAGCAGCTGGTGCGTTCCAATGGCCCGGCTCCCGAGACACGGCACGCCATTTCGAAGAAAGCCGAGGCGCTGGTTGAAACCATTCGCGCCGATAACCGCCCAGGGCTGATGGAGGTGTTTCTGGCCGAATACGGTCTGTCGACGCATGAAGGCATTGCCTTGATGTGTCTGGCGGAAGCTTTGTTGCGGGTGCCCGATGCACAAACCATGGATGACCTGATCGAAGACAAGATTGCGCCTTCCAGTTGGGGGCGGCATCTGGGCAAGTCCTCTTCCTCTTTGGTCAACGCCTCAACATGGGCTTTGATGCTGACAGGCAAGGTGCTCGACGAGAATGCTTCCCGAGGCGTGACCAATGTGCTGCACGGCGCCATCAAGCGCTTGGGTGAGCCGGTCATCCGGGTTGCCGTCAAGGCTGCCATGAAGGAAATGGGCAATCAATTTGTCCTCGGCGAAAGCATTGCGGATGCTGTCAAACGCGGCCAGCCAATGAAGGCCAAAGGCTTTACCTATTCCTACGACATGCTGGGGGAAGCCGCCCTCACGGCAACGGACGCCGACAAATTCTTCCATGCCTATTCCGACGCAATCTCGACGCTCGGCAAGAATGCCACCTCGGCAGACAGTCGCGAAAATCCCGGCATTTCGATCAAATTGTCAGCGCTGCATCCGCGCTATGAACTCGGTCAGAAGCAACGGGTTCTTGATGAACTGGTGGAGCGCACGCTTGCCCTGACCCTGCTCGCCAGAGATGCCAATATGGGCCTCAATATCGATGCAGAGGAAGCCGACCGGCTTGACCTCAGCCTTGATGTCATAGAAGCGGTTTTGCGCGATGAGCGCCTCGCCGGATGGGATGGGTTCGGCGTCGTGGTTCAAGCCTATGGCCGACGTGCCGCCCCGGTCATCGACTGGCTCCATGCCCTTGCCGAAAAGCTTGACCGACGCATCATGGTTCGGCTGGTCAAGGGGGCCTATTGGGACTCCGAGATCAAACGGGCACAGGTTGAGGGCTTGCAGGACTTTCCGGTTTTCACCCGCAAATCCGCGACGGATGTCTCTTATGTCTGCTGCGCTGCGAGACTTCTCGGCATGACAGACCGGATCTATCCGCAATTTGCCACCCACAATGCCACGACGGTCGCGGCCATTCTTGCGCTTGGTCAGGACAAATCAAAATATGAATTCCAGCGCCTGCACGGCATGGGCGAAGTGCTGCATCGCAAGGTCATGGAAACCGAGAACACCCGGTGCCGCATCTATGCACCGGTCGGGCCGCATCGCGACCTGCTGGCCTATCTGGTCCGACGGTTGCTGGAAAACGGCGCCAACTCGTCCTTCGTCAATCAGATTGTCGACGAAAACGTGCCCCCGTCGGTGATTGCTGCCGACCCATTCGAGACGCTTGAAGCCGATATGGCAAAGCCGGCGCCGCATATCCGTCTGCCGGAAAACCTCTTCGCACCGGAAAGACGCAATTCTCAAGGTTGGGATTTGCACAATGTAAATGATCTTGCTGCCATCGAAGCGGCGCGCGCGCCTTTTCGCGACAGTCAGTGGTATGCGGAACCATTGATGGCCGGGCCATTTGAAGGCACCGCGCCAACGCCGGTTTACAACCCAGCTGATCCCGGCGACCACGTAGGTATGGTCATCGGGGCTACCGAGCAGGATGTGGAAACGGCTTTGTCCGCAGCCACGCCCTGGCAGGATTGCCCACCCGATCAACGCGCCGCAATTCTCCAGCGCGCCGCCGATCTCTATGAAAAAAACTTCGGTCTGTTCTTTGCCGTCCTTACTCGAGAGGCAGGAAAGACGCCTGCTGATGTCATTGCCGAACTGCGCGAGGCCGTGGATTTTCTGCGATATTACGCGGCCCGTATTCCCGAACTTGAAAACAGGCCTGCCCGCGGCCTTTTTGCCTGCATATCACCGTGGAATTTTCCTCTTGCCATCTTTACCGGGCAGATAGCGGCGGCCCTGGCGGGTGGCAATGGCGTATTGGCAAAGCCGGCCGATCCAACGCCCATCGTCGCCCACATTGCAGTTCAATTGCTGCACGAAGCCGGTGTACCACGCTCAGTTCTCCAGCTACTCCCCGGCGCCGGTTCCATTGTTGGCGCAAAGCTGGTGGCCGACCGGCGCATCAACGGTGTCTGTTTTACCGGGTCCACAACCACCGGCCAGACGATCAACCGCTCCATGGCAGAAACCGCCGCAGCAGACGCACCACTGATCGCAGAGACCGGCGGCCTCAATGCGATGATCGTCGATTCGACAGCGCTTCCCGAGCAAGCTGTCAAAGACATCATCGATTCGTCCTTCCGCTCTGCCGGACAGCGCTGCTCTGCACTACGCATATTGTTTATCCAGGAAGACATCGCCCCAAGCTTTCTCAAAATGCTGTTTGGCGCCATGGATGAACTTACGATTGGCGCGCCATGGGATTATGCGACAGATCTGGGGCCAGTGATCAATGAGGCTGCACGCCGGCAAATCCTCGACCATATCAGTGCCGCCGAAACCGAAGGCCGGTTGCTGAAACAGGTTCAGGCACCACAAGCGGGCACCTTCGTCGGACCGGCAGCGATAAAAATTCGCGGCATGCAGGACATGCATCGCGAAATCTTCGGCCCGGTTCTGCATATCGCGACCTTCAAGGCCTCGGAAATCGGCCGCATTATCAAAGACATCAACACGAGCCGCTTTGGTCTGACCTTCGGTCTCCACACCCGCATGGATGATCGCGTGGAGCGGATCACCACCGGCCTCAACGTCGGCAATTTATACGTCAACCGCAATCAGATCGGTGCCATCGTAGGCTCTCAACCTTTCGGTGGTGAAGGTCTTTCAGGCACTGGCCCAAAGGCCGGCGGCCCCAACTATGTGCGCCGTTTCACCCGGCCGGAGGTGACACGGTCCATGCCCGTTGACACCACGCCACCCGTGGGCATTCAAACGGTCCAGGCCGCCCTCAATGCACTCGAACCGGTTTCGCGCAAGCGGCTTCAGACCCTCGATCTCCCCGGCCCGACAGGCGAATCCAACCGGCTCACCTATTATCCGCGCGGCACCATCCTGTGCCTTGGTCCGATGCAGGATGACGCTGTCAAACAGGCAGCCATTGCGCGCAGCAAAGGCTGCAACGCCCTGATTGTATGTCCGGATGCGACAGAAAAGGGAGCCATTGCGGGGTATCTCAAACGTCAGGACCTTGCGGAAATATCAGGCTTTGACGGTGCTGCGCTGTGGAGCGATGAAGCCGATATCCGTGCCGCCCGCATCGCGCTGGCAAAGCGCAACGGCCCGCTTCTGCCCTTGATGAGTGACAGCGACATGGCGGATCGATGCATCATCGAACGTCACGTGTGCATCGACACCACCGCCGCCGGGGGCAACACGTCACTGCTGTCCGGAAGTTGACCAACCCAGCGGTAAACCGGCGCTAGCGCTTGTCGCCTAATGTCAGATTCGGGATTCCCAAATTGGG
>TARA_R110001599_G_scaffold73498_6_pt1 | contig 56203 bp, 44 predicted proteins | sample TARA_R110001599 | Tara Oceans TARA_R110001599 (sample SAMEA4398360) | marine metagenome | biome: Polar Biome; feature: [MES] marine water layer (ENVO:01000295) within the mesopelagic zone...; material: water (ENVO:00002006), including particulate matter (ENVO:01000060) such as...... | reverse complement strand
TAAAGCGCGATTATCGCATGGCTAGGACTTGTTCGCATATTTCCTAGCATCAAGGGAATTGAAGAATGTTCAAGGTCGATACAAACCTCACCTACATTATCATCATTTGATACGTCTATACTCGAATCAAGAAAAACTTTATAACCTGGGAGCTCTTTACCTACAGAACCCTTTTTGATAAATTCTCCAGGGTATTGTCCAAAAATCGCTGTTGCTTCAGATTGCCCATATCCGTTTCTTAAAGGTATGCCAAATATTTTGAATACTTCGTCAATAGTATTACTATCAAGTGCTTCACCAGCACTTACTATTTCTTTTAAATAAGTATCTTTTTTTGATTCTGTTGTAATAGAGGAAGTTATTTTCTTCCAAATTGTTGGAGGGGCACAAAAAGTATTTATTTTGTGTTCAATTATAATTTTTATTAATTGCGTAGCTGTTATATCTCTAATGGATGTTACTACATTAGTTGCTTCAGCAGTCCAAGGTACAAAAAAAGAACTCCATGTATGCTTGGCCCAGCCAGGAGGCGATATATTAAAATGATTACTATTTGAAGTTACTCCATTCCAGCAGAGACTAGAAAAATGACCTACAGCATAACTCTCGTATGAATGCATAACCATCTTAGGTCTAGATGTTGTTCCAGAAGTAAAATATGCGAAACAAGGGTCATTAGAGTTATTAGTAATTCCTTCTAAAGAGCTTCTTGCCTTATGCGCCCAAGCCTCATTTAGATTAAAAGTATCATTTAGCATTAGGTTTTTTTCTACATTTATTCGCTTTACACCTTTAGTTTTTATATTTTCCAATTGATCTGAAGTAGATACAAAAAAATTAGATTTTGACTCTTTAATACGAATGCTAGTTTCATCAAAGGGAAAGTCAGAAAAGCTAGGTATTGAAATTGCTCCGATTCTTTGAGTAGCTAATAGTAGCTCGAATAATTCAACTCTATTATTTAAGCAAATAAATATTCGGTCTTTCTTCTTTACTCCTATATCAAGTAACCAAATAGCAAGTTTTTTACTTCTACTTTTAAGGTATTTATAGGTGTACTCTTTACATGATATTTCAGAAATTATTTTCAATGCAACTTTATTTTCTTTTTCAATATGGTCAAACCAATCATTTACCCAATTAAAATTATCAATAACTGGAAACTCAAAGCTAGATGCATCAGTATCACCTTTTTGAATTGTAAAAATTTCATCTCTATATTTTTTATAAATAAGGTAGTTGTTTTTTTCAGCCATCTTAACACCCCTTATTTTCTAGAAAAATTTCGTTGCTAACCAGATCATCGATTAATGTACTAGCTAATTTTTTTGCGTCCTGAGAAAATTGTGAAAATTTATTTGCAGTGCCACTTCCTACTTGAGTAAACCACCTAGGGTTTTCTGTTGGGATTCCGATACAAAAAATATTTTTTCGAGCCGCTCCTGTTTTTGAAATAACTCTAAAGCTATCTTTTTCGATGTCAATTCCTCCTTGAACACCATAAGAATCTAAGTTGCTCCAAGGTCTAATAAACCCTTTGTTGTACATGTTCTTCAAAAGAGTAGATTGACTTTCTTTTAATCCTTTAAATGGAATGGTTCCATCAATATAGGTATCAATATAAAAGCTCTCATTGGGGATGTGTTTAGAATGTATAAAAAAATCACCACTATTATCACTAGTTAATTTTGGCTCAGGCCCAATAATAGTTAATATCCCCGACTCTATTAATGCTTTAATTTCATACATTCTTTTAATTGGAGGGCCTGCAGTTAGTAAAGAGCAAACAGGCATAAAATTTATTCTGAAGTCTTCAGAAAATGATTTAGAAGTTATGCCAGAAAACTCTACCTGTTCTCTTAAAAAGTCTCGGTTATCACGAATCACATCCAAAGCTGATTTTAAAGGATTTTGTATGTTCCCCTCACTTGAGTTGTAGATATCTTTATCGATTACATCTAGTAAATTCACTTCAAATTCCTGTTGAGAAGCGAAGTTTTTATTCGAAAAAGGCCTCGCAATTTTATATAAATTGATTTTTTCGAATTCATCTAATTTGAATATCGTGTAGATATCTTCAGGTATACTTTTAAAAGGATTTCTTCTTTTTCTATGTTGACTATCGAAAAATAATGACTCTGATATCGACCTATGATTTTCAATATTTTTTTTATAATATATATGTTCTAACTCCGCCATTAATAAAGGATATATTTCTTCGTTAAAGTCTTTGTTTTTATTTTTATTTAAGTTTTTGTAATTTAAGAAAAATGATTCATATTTAAAATCAATTTCCTTTTGATTAATCCCTCTTGCTGGGATTGGTAATCCACTTCGTGATCCAGCATAAATTTTAGGCTCTTCCCCCGTTGATATATAATCTAAAAAATCACTATCAGGTCTCTTTTTAAAAGACCCTCCTGCCTTATTAATTATGGATGATAGTATGTCATGAAAAGACAGCCCAAGCCCTTTTATAAAAACATTGTTTTTATTTCCTATAGAATCTATATTGATGTCAGCGAAGGAGTCTCCTTTTAAAAATAGAATTTTTCTTTTAATTGAATTATATTGAGGAGTTTTATCATGACCAGTAGATAAAATTATATGAGTTATTTTTTCATATTTATTTTTAGATCTTAATGTATAGAAACCTTTACAATCACACTCTACATTCAACACTTCTTCTTTTAATAATATCACCTCATTTGTTTTTCTTAATTTTGATATTATTAAACTGAACGCCCATTTTAAATAAAAACCATAAACTTTCCTAGGTAAATACTCTTCTTCTTTATATTTTTTAATGTTTTTTTCTTGAGACCTTGATACCCATTTAGCTAATGTTGGCCTGTCTTTATAAACGACATTCTTTTCATTATTTATTTCTGAAAAAATTGTCACATGTGAAGCAGGAGTATTCATTATAAAATTATCATTTTGGTTTGTTTTCCATATCCTACCACAGCCAATCTCATCTCGATCAAATATTAATATTTTTATACTTTCTTTATTTCCATGCTCCATTTCTATAGATAGCGCTTCTAAAGCTGAAATTCCTCTTGGACCACAACCAATTAATGCTAATGTTTTCACTTTAATTCTCCATTTATCATTTATTAAAAATCCCATCGAACTTAAGTTTTTTATATGTCAACATTCTCATTAAATCGTTGTGATTTATATTTTTCCTATTAGTGATTTTTTTAACATTCATTTTTCCGTTATCAGCCCACACGAGCTTTCCTGTGCCATCGATATAGCTACGAGACAAATTTTTATTATCTGGGTGTAAGCAAAAAGGAACGTCTAATACTCCTTTTCCAAAAGTGAGTAATAAAGCTTGACTAATATCACTATGCAAATTCAGCGTATCTAAGATTAACATTTTGGCTTCTAAGTAGACATTATCATTATTACTATTACTATCTGCTTTGTTTGTGTTATTAGCTGAATTCCAAACGGATTGAGATAGCTCAAGTGCTTCAATATTCTCTTTGAATGTAGGTATTCTTTGAGCTTCTGCTATGGTTTTGACGATAAGGCGATTTGCTTGACCATTTTTAGCAAGCTGAACTGCACTTTTTTGTAATTTATTACACCCAGAAATGGTATCTGGAAAAACTCCCATATATGCATATAAAACAATATGCCAGTCAGTATCTTGATTAAGAAACTCGTTTGCTAGTTTGCGCATTGCTAATAATGCTTCAGTATCTTGTTGGGTACTTGTCTGTTGTGTATAGCTAAGAGACATACTCTTGACGCCATAAGTTTCAAAAAATATGCATTCAAGTACACTTATAGCAATTAAAAGGCTGGGGGGACAAAGTTGGCCAAGCATACAACCGCCAAAGCTTTCTATATGGACGGAATAGTTTGAACTAGAATGTTCTGCAACCATTTCACTGCAGCTTCTCCACGCTTGAATTGCTTTATTTAATTTTACTCTTCCATAAGGCAAACAATATGAGATTGGTCCTCCCTCAGTTGCATCTAAGCCTATATCTATTATTGATTTAAATATATGTTCAGGTAATGCTGAGCCATGCCTAACTTGGATAGGAAACATCTCATTTTGCACATTTTCTATAACACTCTTAGATGTATTAATAGGGTGTGAGGATATAGGGTAACCATTTAATGGTTCATTGTTTCGAATTGCTTGCTCCGCTAAATGCAATTGTTTTGTTCGTGTATAGCTATCAACAGTTATTGTGCCAACAGTCGCGGCTTTAGCTCTTTTAACTTGCAGCAAGCCTTGTCTCATTTTTTCAGGAGATATGACCCCCATTCGTGGCTGAAGTACTAAGTTTCCTGACTCAGTCATTTTATTAACATACTTTCCAAAATTCATATTTTCACCCAGCTAATGATATTTTGTTATCAATTGACTCTAAGTGAATCAAATTAGTTAGATAGTTTTCAAAGTCACTAATTGCTTGAGACTCGTCGAAAACACGGCTAAAACCTCTTTTAATAAGGTCATTTGATAAAGATATGTTTTTATTCCCTTGTATACCTAGTTTTCCACCAATAACAATTGGCGGGCATTGCTCCTCCACTTCTTCGTGAATATTTCTTATCAACCTAGAGCCTTCATTATACCCATGACCATTCACTGAACTTATTACAACTAAGAAAGGCTTCTGCATTATTATATTCTGGATGATTTCTTGGTCTGGTACACAACAACCTAAATTAATCACATCAACACCTATTTCTTGCATAAGCAGCTCGAGATAAACTAAATTCCAAGTATGTGAATCTGATGACACACTTGCCAGGATAACTCTTGGTTTTTCTTTCTTATTAATATTCATAATCATTCCTTTAATTATTCATTTAATTATTGTACATACTAGTATGTACAATAATTCTAATAAAAAATTAATCTATACTTTCAACTATACCTCCCCACACTACGTATAGCAGAGCTCCCTCTTGTGAGGACCAACTATGAACAGAGTTATTTGGGTAGATAATTAGATCTCCTTCTATATGACGACCAAACTCATCCTGATAGCTACCCTCAATAACAAAGATAGATTCAAAACCATTATGGATATGTGGCTTAGCTTCAGCTCCAGGGTTGAATCTTACAAGAGCGATAGATTTATCTCCATTTTCATACAATGTATTAATTTGTGCACCAGAACGATTATTATTTGTATGGTCGTTCCAATCTAAATTATGTAAAGATTTTTTAGAGTCTTTCAAATTAATTTTTACAATTTCGATCATCATTTCTCTCCCTCATAGTTGGTTAATAAGACTCCCATTAGAACAATAGAAGCCCCTATTAATGTTGAGTACTCGAACGTTTCTCCAAATAGCAGATAACCAGAAAATGCAGCAGAAACGGGAACTAAATAAAACACACTTGCTACTTTACTTACATTACCCTCACGTATCATTAAATACAAAATAGTTAATGCACCAATAGATACGCCAATACTCATATATGACAAAGCAATGATGTAAGAAGTTGTCCATTCAACTCTATAACCCTCGAATATCATCATTAGAGGTATGCAAATCAAAAATGAAATAAGAGATTGAATTGATCCACCAATAAAAACATTCATATTGGAGCAATATTTTTTTTGATATAGGTTTCCAAAAGTTAACCCAATGAGTGCTAGGAAAGAGAAAAAAATTGAAAAGGAGGAAGTTGTAGAAGTATCTATATTATTGCTGACTACAATTAAAACCCCAGCTAAGCCTAAGCCTAATCCAACCCATTGACTCAAACTTAAAGTTTCATTAACCATTTTTCGAGCAAATATAGATACTAGGATAGGCTGCAAGGCAATAATTAGGGCTGAAATTGCAGGTGAGAGACCGAGGTTAATTGATTCAAAAACTCCTATTGAAAACACAGCCACTGTTAGACTACCAGCAATACTGATGTGAAAAAAATCTTTTGCTTTAGGTAGCTCAATTTTAAGTAGGTATGCGACAAATAAAAGAATTAGGCCTGCGATCATAAATCTATATGATAAAAAACTGAGTGGGTTTGCATCTGGTAAGCCAAGCTTTGCCCCTACAAAGCCTGATCCATAAATAGAAACAAATATAAGAGGGAAGAGCCATTTCTTTGAATTATTAGCCCTCCTGGCGTCTATAGAATATTGACTCGTCATTTTTAACTCTCCAAGTAAGTGAATTTTTAAGTAAAAATTATTGTACCTTTAGGTACATAACTGTACCTAAAGGTACATCCTTGATTTTTCGTAGTCAACATTTAATTGTACTTTATGATACAATTAGATATGTAGACATATGGATGAAAAAAAAATGACAGACACAAGTAAAAAGCCAAGAATGCCAAAAGGGCAAGGTAAAGATAGACTTATCAAGCACTCTAAAATGCTTTTTTTAGAAAACGGCTATGAGTCAACCAGCCCGCAAGATATATATAAGTCAAGTGGGGTAGGGCAAGGAAGCTTTTATCATCATTTTTCAAGTAAGGCTGATTTAATGAAAACAGTCCTTGATGAAATATGTGAAACTGAATCACATTCTCTACATCGCATTTTAAAAAAAGATAGTTCAGCTAAAGACAAACTAAATGAATTTTTAGACCAACCAAGAAAAGGTAAGAACGGTTGCAAGTTTGGACGTTTTATTTATGAGTCTTCAGTTGTAAATTCTGATATAGCGATACCAATAAGAAATTATTTTCAATATCTTGAAGAGTCTTTGGATTACTTAATCGGAGAGTGCCAAAAAAGTTGTTCAGTAACACAATGCTTGTCTTCCAAACAGATTAGTCAAACAATTATTGCTCAAATTCAAGGGGGGTACATACTATCAAGAGTGAAAGAGTCGGATATATTTTTAACAAATTCAATTACTTCAATAAAGAAGCTGATTTTTAATGATGAGATCGTAAATGACAGAGATTGATAAGTCACAATAAGCCTGGTTCTATTTCATCTATTTAATTAAAGTTGCTGCTCTAAGAAGAATAATTAGTAATAATTGGGACGGAGTAAAATTAAGTCATGAAATAAAAAGTGTCGCACTTCGGACTTGAATTCGGGCCCATCCGCTAGTCACTTTGTTTTCATTCCATCGTGTAGTTAATGTAGCGTGAGTTGATTTGGATTTCCAGAGTATATTTAAGCTATAGCGGTGTCGTCCTGAAGGACGACCTACCAAAGAAATGATTAAGTATGGAAAAGCGAACGCCAAGAGCGAGGTCAAACGATAGTGTCGAACGGTGGCGTTTGGTTTGCTACATTTACTAATGCGCTAGAAAGACAAAGTGCTAGAACCCCATCCTAGCCTTCCCCTTAATAAGGGGAAGGAACAGTCCGTGGTTTTCCTTGAGTCAATCTTTTACAAATACCGCCCTTCTAGATGCTTTCTAAAATGTACGGCATTTAGTGTTTCGCCTGTCGCGCGTTTTATTAGTTCATCGGTGGTGTGAAGCGAAGCTTGTGACCAGATGTTGTCGCTGAGCCATTGAAATATTGGAGACAGGTCACCGCTTTGAATGGCGGCGTCGATGTCGACGGTTTGTGTCATTGTGGCTTTGTATTGGGCGGCGTACATCGCACCTAGAGTATAGGAAGGAAAGTAACCGAACGAGCCACCAGTCCAATGGATGTCTTGCATGCAGCCGTTTTTGTAATTGTCTTTGGTTGAAATCCCAAGGGAGGCTTTCATTTTTTCATCCCAAATCGCAGGGACATCGGTGTGTTCAATCACGCCATTGATCAAGTCACGTTCGATTTCGTAGCGCACAATAACGTGCGCTGGGTACGTGAGTTCGTCTGCATCGACTCGAATAAAGCCTTTTTTCACCTGTGTGTAGATTTTGTAGAGGTTTTCTTCGGCAAACACAGGATCTTTGTGCGCGTTAAAGGCGTCGGCAGAAAGGCGCGACAAGTGGGAAATAAAGGGTTTACAGCGGCCTATCTGCATTTCAAAAAAGAGCGATTGTGATTCATGAACTCCCATGGAACGCGCCTCACCGACTGGTAAGCCGGCAAAGGCACTTGGTAAGCCTTGTTCGTAACGAGCGTGACCTGTTTCGTGAACAATACCCATTAAGGCTTGTACGAAATTTTTTTCATCGTAACGGGTCGTAATACGCACATCAGACGGAACGCCACCGCAGAACGGGTGAACACTTTGGTCTAATCGACCGCGATCAAAGTCGAATTTCAGCAACTTCATAACTTCTAGACCGAGCGCTTTTTGCGAGGCGGTAGAAAAAGTGCCAGACGGCATAATGATTGAATCAGATTGCTGCTTTACTAGCACTTTTTCAATCAGCTCTGGCAACCAAGTTTTTACATCGGAAAATAAGGTATCGAGCGACGCGGTTGTGGTGCCCGGTTCGAACTTGTCGAGCATGGCGTCGTAGGGAGTGAGACCTAGCGCTTCGCCGCGGATTTTCGCTTCTTCACGAGACAAAGTGACGACTTCTTTCCAGTTCTTCTCAAACCCTACCCAATCGTTTTCTTGACGTTGTGTACGCCAAGCGTGTTCACACTTTGAGCTCGCAATGGATTGTGCCTGAACCAAGTCTTCCGGTACGACCGTCGCTTGTTGCCACTTACGTTTCATCTCTCGCAGGCTCGCCTTCTGTTCCGTGCTTAGAGGCTCTTTTTCCGCGTTGCCGAACCATTCTTCAAGTTGTGGCTGAGTGGATAATCGATGGATATGAACCGACAATTCAGCCATGGCTTTTGAGCGCGCATTGCTGCCACCTGACGGCATGTTCGCCGCGGCATCCCAACCGAGCATAGACTCGGCATGATTAAAATGATGAATCGTTTGGTAGTGTGACGTTAATTGGTCGTAGTTGGACATAATCTGGCTCTCTTTACGTTGTTCACGTATTGTCTATATTTTAGCCATCTTATTACATCGCTTTGCTTTAAAATAGATAAATAATGGGTCTTATTTTCTACAATAATATAGGGGGAAAAATGCACTTTTTTATTCGAAAATAAAAAAACCGAGACATAACATCTCGGTTTTTTTCACGTTCAATACGAGTTATTTACAGCCGCAGCCGTTTTGACCATCAGTATGTTCATGCCAATTTTTCAGTTTACTGGTGCCGCCAATTCCTGAGTTGAAGCTGTTGGTTGGGTCGGTTTTTTGGTAGAACTCGCGCAATGCGGGCTTCGCCAAATATTCATGACCCACGTTGTGCTCGGCCGGGTATTCCGCACCACGTACGTCGTAGCTGGCGAGAATTTGCTTTTTCACCGCTTTGCCATCAACGCCTTTTTTCATGATGTAGTTTTGGTGCATGACATGGCAAAAGAAGTGTCCGTAGTACATTTTCACGGCAATTTTATCGTCGATCTCTTGTGGCAATACTTCGAACCAGTCCAGTTCATTTCGCGGAAACGCCACGTCAATCGTCATGATGGAACCAAGGTCTTTGCCATTCATAATGTGATAACGCGTCAACGCGCCGCCCGTCACAAAGCGATGCAGAATCGCTTGGTCCGCTTCGCGGTCGGTACAAGCAAAGTAATCGCCTTCGTTGTCTTTAAAGAAGGTGTCTAAATACGCTTGTGCTTCGGCCACGCCGTCATTGCTGGTTTCGACGATCCAATGATGGTCGTATTTTGCACGAAAATCTTCCATGCGTTTTGGTAAGTGGTTCGGGAACATCTGACTCATGTATTGCATGATGCGATCCGAAAATTTGTTCGGCATGAAGCTAAATTTTTCCGCCCAACGATCCACAGTACGCTTGATGGAAAACATTTTAGGAATGTATTTGGTGCCCAGTTTGTCGATCACCAAGTAGCTGTCTTTGCCGTATTTTTTGCTGATGTCGTAGCTACTTTTATGCAGGTATTCGCCAGACACAGGCAAATTGGTAAAAGTTGACAACATGTCACGACGCATCTGTTCCATTACGGCGGGATCGTTCGTGCCGATGTAGAACACCTGATGTTTTTCAGGGATGGGAAAGGTGTCGATGCGAACCGCAAAAACCGCCAATTTACCGGCACAACCAGACGATTCATACAAACGACGCGGGTCATTGTTAAAGCGGGATGGGGTTTCTGCGTCTACGTCACGAATACGCTCATGGTATTCATTGTCGGAACCGCGTTTATCAGGGAATTGTACGTCGGATTCTTGGTAAGTTTGGTTCTGCAAATTGGCTAGAATCTCTTCTGGGTTGCTGCCCAAATCGATACCTAGGTTGTTCACCAGCTGCAATTCGCCATTTTCTGTCACTTGCGCAAACAAGGACATTTCTGTGTAAGCAGGGCCACGTTGAACCAGTGCGCCACCAGAATTATTACACACACCACCGACGATAGACGCGCCAATACAAGAAGAGCCAATCACTGAATGAGGTTCGCGACCGTAGGGTTTTAGGCGTTCTTCCAAACCAAATAGTGTGCTGCCCGCCAAACCGACAATCTGTTTGCCTTGATCAATCAGCTGAATATCGCTGATTCGCATGGTACTGACAATCACAATCGGGCGGTCATAGTCCGCGCCATTTGGCGTCGACCCACCAGTCAAGCCGGTATTGGCGGCTTGCATAATGACAATAACATCTGCTTCAACACAGGCTTGAAGCACTTTCCAGACCTCAACCAAGCTACTAGGACGAACCACGGCGTAAGCCTCACCGCCGCCTAATCGAATACCATTGCTGTAGGGTTTCTTCTTATCGGCGTCCGTTAAGGTGTACTGGCTTCCTACTATGGCCTTTAATTTTTCGGCCAGATCTAAGCTGAAACTGGTTGTTGTCATAAAAAATACTTCGCGACGTGTTGAGTGAAAGCAGTGAGTATACTCGACTTACCCGTCGGTAAAAAACACTCATAATCACACACACTAAAATATTACGTGGTCGCTCTCACGATAGGCGATTTTATCACCTTTAAATATCTAACAAATTCCATATTCTATAAAAAGCAAAAAACCGCTCCCCCGAACGGCTTTTTACTTTTACTCTTTATGTATTTTCAGCTTGTTCTTTTACTTAAAAAAAGACGTTACCCACCAAACACAACCGTGCGTTTGCCATTTAAAAAGACGCGTTTTTCAACGTGATATTTCACAGCATTAAACAAGGTGACACGTTCGATGTCTTGTCCTTTTGCCACAAGATCTTCTGGGAAATGCGCATGGTTTACCGTTTGAATGCCTTGAGTGATGATCGGCCCCTCGTCCAAGTCATTGTTAACATAGTGGGCTGTTGCGCCGACCATTTTGACGCCTTTTTCCCACGCTTGATGATAAGGACGAGCGCCTTTAAATCCTGGCAATAAAGAATGATGGATATTAATTGCGCGGCCATCTAGGTATTCACACATGCTTGGTGACAGTACTTGCATGTAACGCGCTAAGACAACCAATTCAGTATCGTATTGCTCGATCAGCTCTCGTACCTTCGCTTCTTGTTCTAGCTTGGTCTCTGCGGTGATAGGCAAGTGGTAATACGGAATGCCGTGCCATTTCGCAAGTTCTTCTAGATCAGGGTGATTTGAAATAATAACCGTCACATCAATATTCAGCTGACCGGTACGGAAACGATAGAGTAAATCGTTCAAGCAATGGTCGTATTTCGACACCATGATCGCCACTTTTGGCTTATGATTTGGCGCCGTCAATTCCCACGTCATATCAAACTCTGCTGCGCGGGAAGAAAACTTTTCAGTGAACGTAGCGTCACTAAAGCCATCATTTGGAGGGAAAAACTCAATACGAATGAAAAACAAACCCGATTCTCTGTCATCAAAAGAGTGAATTTCGTCTATGTAGTTTTCTGCTTCTGCCATGTATCGAGTCACAACATCAACGGTACCAATAAGGCTCGGGCAGCTGGCAGTAAAAATCCAAGGTAAGGTTTTCGATTTCATACGCTATCTCTTAATGTCTGTCACGAAAAAGGCTGACCACACAAAGTGGCCAACCAAAACCGTGAACTAAAAGGAATGGATTTGAAATAATGATTCTTTAATGACTAGGTCGCTTTAACGACTAAGCCGTATTCACGACTGGCGTCTTGAATCCATAACCAAAGATAATCGGCGAAACTACGACGAACCACTAACTCAAAATGGTTGTCACCGAGCCGACAAATAATTGCGCCACTCTTAGCAAAAATAGTCGATACTACTTTTCCTACGGGGAATTCACGGATATGCAAATCCACAGGAATCGACTTTTTCAGCATATCAACAACATGATCGCCAGAAACATCAAATACCGTCGAACCACCACTGATATTTACTAAAGAAAAATGACCACTTAGTGTTTCAAAAAAGCGAGTTTCGATATCAAAAGCTTGTTCACCGGGAACAATGATTAACCATTCGTCCGGACCAACCCAACGCACAGAAATGTCACCGTTGACGACTGACGTCAACGGCTTCATTGGTAGAGCGACACCCAGCAAAGCGGTAATCTCGCTTTGCTGTTCTGATGAGGGCGTGCAACGCAGGGTTAGCAACCCTAAGAGCTTATGCTCACAAAAATGCACGCCGCCTACTTGTGGACCTTGCGTAGCAATGCTGTCTAAATCCGCATGGTGTAAAGGACTTTCACCGACAATATTTGGCTCTGATGGTAAAGGCCGCTGATGCGTAACCAGTTTTGGTAATTGCTCAGGTGTTTCTAACGTAATATCAGACATGTTGACGCTCCCCTTTTGGATCTAAGAACACAGGGCTACAAATTTCAGCTTCTATCACTCGGCCATCGACCAATGGATAAAAGACTTTCTCACCCATTTTTTCCAACCCACCTTTGACAAAACCCATCGCAACCGAGCGATTCAAGTTTGCACTCCAGTAGCTGGACGTAACATGCCCAACCATCGGCATTGGAATTGGCGCCTTCGGATCCAGTACACCTTGTGAACCTTCTGGTAAAACAACATTTGGATCAATCGTTTTTAATCCCACCAGCTGTTTACGTTCAGCACGCACACAATCCTCACGTTGCATACCGCGTTTACCAATAAAGCTAAAAGGCTTCTGCATAGACACGGCCCAAGACATGCCTAAATCGAACGGATGCACAGAACCATCGGTATCTTGTCCCGCAATAATGAAGCCTTTCTCGGCTCGCAATATATGCATGGTCTCTGTGCCGTACGGCGTTAGATTGAATTCTGCGCCCATTTCGAACAAGGCTTTCCAAACATGCAAACCGTAGTTAGCTTGTACGTTGATCTCGAATGACAACTCTCCAGTGAAGGAAATGCGGAAGACACGAGCAGGAACACCTGCGACCGTCATTGGTTTCCAATCCATGAACGTCATGTTTTCTTTCGATACATCGTAGTCGGTCAATTTCTCCAACAACTTGCGGCTGTTCGGGCCGGAAATCGTCATCGTAGACCAATGATCTGTAACCGAGGTGAAATACACTTCCATCTCTGGCCATTCGGTTTGATGATAAATTTCCAACCACTCTAAAACATGCGCCGCACCGCCTGTCGTTGTCGTCATTAAGAAATGATTTTCCGCCAAGCAAGACGTCACACCATCATCAAACACCATGCCATCTTCGCCGCACATCAAGCCGTAGCGACATTTTCCGACCGCCAGTTTTGCCCATGCGTTGCTGTAAACACGACCTAAAAATTCACGCGCGTCTTTGCCCTGAATATCAATTTTACCCAAGGTTGAAGCATCCAAAATACCGACGGATTCACGAGTCGCTACGCATTCGCGGTTCAAAGCGTCTTGCATGGTTTCGTTGCCTTGTGGGTAATACCAAGGGCGTTTCCATAAACCGACGTCTTCAAACTTTGCGCCATGCGCAACATGCCAAGAATGCATGGCGGTGTAACGTTCTGGATCAAATAGTGCACCACAATCACGTCCCGCAATCGCGCCGAACGTCACTGGCGTGTAGTTAGGACGGAAGATCGTCGTACCTGTTTGTGGAATGGTTTTATTAAGCGTTTTTGCCGCAATTGCCATACCATTGATATTGCCAAGTTTACCTTGGTCCGTTCCAAAACCCATCGCCGTGTAGCGTTTCACATGTTCAATCGACTCAAAACCTTCTCGACACGCCAGCTCAATACCTGCGGCGGTAACGTCATTTTGGTAATCGACAAACTGTTTAGGTGCTTTTGATGTTGGCTTAGTGTGTGGGATATGGAACAAGGCCATTGATACGCCTTCTTCAATCACATCCGCTTCTGGCAAGTCGACTTTCGATGTCGCTAATCCCAAATGAGACAACGCATCGAGGCCAGCCTTTAATCCTTCAGACAATGCTTTTGAGGTCGTGAATGTGCCATTAATCGCACCCGCTGTGAGTTGTTTCTGTACTGTTGCACCCGGTGTAAAACCAAGAATTTCGTCATTCCAAACAGGACGAGCACCAGTGTGACATGACAAATGAATAACCGGACTCCAGCCACCAGAAGTGGCAACCGTATCGGCTTTCATTTTTACAATGGCACCGACAACGGCGTCACCAGCCTCATTCAATGACGCAATCGATACACCGGTAACACGCTTGGTGCCATGCGCTTCAATAACACCAGAACTCACCATAATGTTGATACCACGTGCTCGAGCGGCTTCAACAAAGGTACCTTGTGGGTTTTTACGAGAATCCACTATTGCGACGACATTACGACCCGCATCGTACCAATCTAACGCAGTACGATAGGCATTGTCGTTTGAGGTCATCAGTACCAAGTCATTCCCTGGAACGACGCCGTAGCGATTAATATAGGTCGATACGGCATTTGCCACCATACAACCTGGAACATCATTGTTGCCATACACTAAGGGACGCTCATGAGCGCCTGTTGCCAAGATTACCCATTTTGCCCGTACACGATGCAAGCGCTGAGCAACTTGACCATTTGGTGCGCGGTCTGCGAATTGATCGGTACAATGTTGCTGGATGGTTAAAAAGTTGTGGTCGTGATAACCATTGACTTGCGAGTTTGGCAACATCATTACATCGTCAAACGTCGAAAGCTCTTTAACCACATCTGCAACCCATTCCGCAGCGGGTTTTCCGTCTAGCGTTTCAGTGCTGCTTAATAAGCTGCCACCAAATTCATTTTGCTCATCCGCGATGATCACTCTTGCGCCAGCACGTGCTGCCGCCAATGCGGCTGCTAATCCGGCAGGACCCGCACCCGCTATCATGACGTCGCAATGCTGATTCACCTTGTCATAAATATCTGGGTCGGTTTCTTTTGGCGCACGACCAAGACCAGCTGCTTTACGAATATAAGATTCGTAAGTCCCCCACAAGGACTGCGGGAACATGAAGGTTTTGTAGTAGAAACCCGGTGGCATCATTTTCCCACCGATTTTACCCACGTATTCCATTAAATCAGTTTCGACGCTTGGCCAACCGTTTGTTGTACCCGCGACTAGACCGTCGTATAAGGACTGCTGTGTGGCACGTACATTGGGAATTTGCGTCGCTTCGGTCGCACCGATTTGCATAATGGCATTAGGCTCTTCCGCACCCGCAGCAACAATGCCGCGAGGTCGGCTGTATTTAAAGCTTCGACCAACGATGTCCACACTATTGGCCAATAAGGCAGACGCTAACGTGTCGCCTTCGTATCCCTTATACTGCTTTCCGTTATACGTGAAGGTTAGCGCTTTGAAGCGATCAATTCGGCCGCCATTTTGAAGACGATTTTTCTGAGTCATAGTGTCGCTCCTGGCTTACTTTTTGGCGGCGCTTTATGGTTCTGAGACTCAGAGCTTACAGCGATATTTGCCACAACAGATGGCTGCTCACCAATTTTGTAGACTTCTTTAATTTCGTACGTTTGAGTGTCGCGTGTGATGTTGAAAAATTTACGACATCCTGCCGCATGGACCCAAAGTTCATGATGGATTCCACGTGGGTTCTTACGAAAATAAATGTATTCCCCCCACTCTTTGTCGGTGCAAGCATCAGGATCCAAAGGGCGCGGAAGGTGTGCCTGCCCTGCGGCATGAAACTCTTCTTCCTCGCGGTGTTCACAACAATGCGGGCAATAAATATAAAACATGGTATTTCTCTCCTTAGTCGGCCTCAGCCCGCTTAATGCGCTACACCAGCGGCGCCGTGTTCATCCACCAGCGCGCCATTATGGAAACGAAACATAGAGAAAGGCTTGGCTAATGGGTGCATTTCACCTTTTGCCAACGACGCGGCAAAAACATGACCTGAACCCGGTGTTGCTTTAAAGCCACCCGTTCCCCAACCACAGTTGAAATACAAGTTCTTCACTGGTGTTTCAGTAATAAGCGGACACGCATCAGGACAAGTATCAACAATACCGCCCCACTGACGGTTCATTCGAACTCGACTGAACACAGGAAACATTTCGAGAATCGCTTGAATAGTATGTTCGACGGTGGCATAAGAACCACGCTGACCATAGCCATTGTAGCCATCAATCCCTGCACCGATGACCAAGTCACCTTTATCAGACTGGCTCGCATAACCGTGTACATGATTGGACATAACGACCGTATCCAGAATAGGCTTGATCGGCTCTGACACTAAGGCTTGCAGCGGATGCGACTCTAATGGAAGTTCAAAACCGCCCATCTTCGCTAAAAGGCTAGAATTTCCCGCCACCACACAACCGACTTTATCAGCACGAATTTCTCCGTATTGCGCGGTACGAACACCAACAACTGTACCGTCTTCAATAATCAGATCTTCCACTTCGGTTTGCTGGATCAAATCCACACCGTGTGCATCGGCACCACGAGCAAAGCCCCACGCCACCGCATCATGACGTGCCACGCCTGCACGCGGCTGCCAAGACGCACCAAGAATCGGGTAACGTACATTGTCAGAGCAATCTAAAACGGGAACGATTTCTTTAATTTGTTGAGCGTCTAACACCTCGCCATCAATACCGTTTAAACGGTTTGCATTGACGCGACGCTCGATGTCTCGCATGTCTTGTAAAGTATGGCCAAGATTCAAACAACCACGCTGTGAAAACATCACGTTGTAATTCAAATCCTGAGAAAGACCTTCCCAAAGTTTCATAGAATGCTCGTAAAGATGAGCCGCCTCGTCCCATAAGTAGTTGGAACGAACGATAGTTGTGTTACGCGCTGTATTGCCGCCACCTAAAAAGCCTTTTTCGATTACCGCAACGTTAGTCACACCAAACTCTTTGGCTAAATAATAGGCCGTCGCCAACCCATGGCCACCGCCACCAACAATGATCACATCGTATTTCTTTTTAGGGGTTGGATTGCGCCACACCCGTTGCCAGTTTTCGTGATGGCTAAAACTGTGCTTTAACAACCCAAAGCCTGAATAATGCTGCATCAGATCAGCTCCCTTACATAAAACAATCGACTTAAGCGATTATCGTGGTGTGATTAAAATGGTTGCGACGCCCCAGCTAACTGAAGACGCCATAGAGTGAGCTTTCACCGTGATAATAGAGATAAAAAATGTCGATCTTATGCTTGGGAGCGTCCAGCGGATGACAATTTACGACAGAGGGAAAATGACGCTTTTGGATAAGGCTAAAAATAACAAAGAGAGAGAAGATAAAACGCCTTGTTTACGCGCTTTTTACGCAAGAAGAAGACGTTCAAAATAAGAATATTGTATGCCATCGTTTTCACTAAATTAGCGCCTGATGATTCATATGAATACTTTTTATCTTATTAGTTCATTTGATTTATTAATCCCATTAGCCACTTACAAAAAGCAGAGACTCTCGGGTCTTGGCTTGGATCCTCTAAGGTAAGTAAGGCGTAATCATAGCCGGTGGACTGCAAACCTAATGGTGCAATGAGTCTCTGTGTTTTTAGATCGTCAGACACCAATGGTACTGAACCAATGGCAACCCCAAGTCTATCCTGAGCGGCTTGCAAGCTGTAAAAAAAGTGATCAAAGTGCTGCTCACTTTTCGGGATGATTCTTTCCAAACCGTAAGCCGCTTTCCAATCATCCCATGCATTAGGTCGAGTTCGACTGTGTAACCAATTGGCGTTACTTAAGTCTTGAGCAATATGGTCATTCCAATAAGCGGTTGTACACACTGGGCCTGCCAATTCAGAGCAAAGCGTTGTGATCTGATAATCGTCGTTCACGCCGAAGTCCATCCGTCGGATAGCAATGTCACAACTTTCTGACAGTAGATCAATTGGCCCACCCGCCATGCGCAAATCAACGTTTAATTCTGGACAGAGCGTTCGGAATTCACCTAATCGAGGCATTAACCAGCGCATTGCTAAGCTTGGCTCACAGGAAACTGTTAAAAAAGGCGAGCCACTGTCGTGCCGGTGTATTTCTTCTACAGTGAGACTCAAGGCATCTAAGGTTTCGGCGGCCGTTTTCTTTAGCCGCTGACCAGCGGCAGTTAAGTAAACGCGACGATTGCGTCGTACAAATAAACCCACACCGAGACGCGCTTCAATTTGTGCGACCGCACGACTGATTGCACCATGGGTTAGGTTGAGCTCTTGCGCCGCACGAGAAAAACTTTGATGTCGAGCGGCGGCTTCAAAAGCGGTCAATGTGCCCAACGGCGGAAGTCTTCTTTTTATGTGACTATTACTCACAAAAATCACCATTAATTATCGATTTTATTTGGAAACCTACTCACTTAGACTCTTATTATTCACAGATTGGAGTATCTTGCCATGTTAAATATTGATCAATTTGAATTGTATTCCGTTGCTATTATTACTCTATTGGCCGTCATTAGCCCTGGACCAGATTTTGCAATGATATCAAAAACCGCGTTATTAAAAGGACGAAGAGATGGCCTTTTATGTGCCTTAGGGATAAGCGTCGCCATCAGTGTGCATCTGGTTTATACGCTTCTGGGACTAGGGGTTGTGTTTGCTAACAACATTTGGGTTCTGAATACACTGCGTTATCTTGGCGCCATGTACCTTATTTGGTTAGGTGTTTCTGCATTATGGCCGGACATCAAAAAAATCTTTTTTAGAGCAAGGTTTCAGCAGACATTTGAACCATTGAAAAGTGAAAACTCATCTCAAAACAAACTGACTGGTAGTGGGTCAGCTTTTTGGTCTGGGTTTGCTTGTAACGCACTCAATCCCAAAACCATGCTGTTTATCGTGTCTTTGTTTAGCCAAGTCATTTCAACAGATACATCTTTACTGGTGGAACTTAGCTATGGTGTTTATATTTCTTTAGTGCATTTTATTTGGTTTGGCCTAGTCGCTTGCCTACTAACGTCAGCGACAATTCAAAAGAAAGTATTGGTCTTTAAAATATGGATAGAACGCATTACTGGCTTGCTGATGACATCACTCGGTTTGCGGCTATTGATTAACTGACTCTGCACTGCAAAATGCACATTAGTGTGGATGATAAACAGTTCGATAGAGTTGATCTGAAACGGCTGGTAAACTTGTCTGATTTGATATCAACAAGGCTTAAATTACATGTCTACCTCCATAAAATTCGATGTTAAAGCAAACAAGGTTGCAGGCTTTGGTGCCCTTCTGATGACGACGTTTTTAGTGGGTTGCAGTGAACCACCCAAACTTGAAAGCGTTGAAGGTTATGCCCAAGGCACCACATATCAAATCAGTTTTTGGTCTGAAGATGCCGTTCCTGTGACAGAAATACAAACAGCGTTTAACGATACGCTTACACAAATAGATAAAGAGCTTTCCACTTATCGCCCTGATTCCTTCATTTCCGAGTTTAACCGTAGCCTTTCTGTTGCTTGGCAACCCACCTCTCAAGACTTTGTCGATCTGGTTAAAATCGCCCAAGACATACATGCAAAATCGGAAGGTTGTTACGATCCGACAATTGGTCCTTTGTTCGATTTGTGGGGTTTTAAAACCGACAAACTTCATGTGCCAACACCGGAAGAACTCACAGCACTTAAGTCAGAGCTTGGAATCGATAAAATAGAGATAGACGAAGAAAATTTGCGTGTACGCAAAACTCGCCCTTTTTTACAGCTTGATTTTTCCTCTATGGGCGAAGGCTATACCATTGGAAAGTTAAGCGATGTGTTGGAGACCAAAGGCTACGATAACTACATGGTGCAATTTGGTGGCGACATGAAGATCAAGGGCCACAAGCCAAATGGCGACAAATGGCGAGTGGCCATTCAAAGTCCAATTCCTTCCGCTGACGGTGCTCCAAAAGTCTATCAAGCCATGACGGTTGTCGACGAAAATGGCGTGACGCTGGACACATCCGGCACGTATAACCGCCATTTTGATGACAATGGTGTAGAGTATTCTCACATCATCAACCCAAGTACTGGCAAGCCCATTACTCACGATCTTGTGTCTGCATCTGTGCTTGGTACCGACCCGAGAATAAGTGATGCGTGGGCCACAACTATGTTGTGCCTAGGCCCTTTAGAAGGTGCGAAAATCGCTAAAAATGAAAACCTAGAAGTCTTCTTTATCGAAAGAAAAAATGACAAATTGATTAACGCTAGCAGTGCTGCCTTACTTAAAACAAACAGAATAAAATTCGATTAATCAGTCATTTGACTGAAACAAAAAAGACCAAATAACGTCTGCTACTTGGTCTTTTAAGTCAAAAAATTGCAGGTAATAAAAATGCCTTCTCTCCCATAATGAGACAGAAGGCATTTTTATTTATGAACGAGCAATCTACACACATTGTGAACAAAAAATCAGGCTGAACATTCCATTTCTTAGACCAAACTTACTAATATCGTTGAGCCGATGCGACACGCTCAGTCGATAATCCCATCGCTGTTTTCAAAGACTGAGTAGATGACATAGCCATCACAGAGAGCTGATCTGAATAGGTGTCTTTGGGTAATTGAATATCGCTTCGTTGCGCCATCACCGTTTTAAATTTTTCTACGTCTATTGAATCCGGACCGTTTTTGATCGTATTTAATTCGTCTTCGGTTAAGCTTGCCATACCGCCACCTGGTAAATAAATAGCGCCAGTAATAAAGTCCACGCCAAAGGCCACTACACCAGGAACAAAGAAAAACAACAGACCAATTGCGTCGAGTGCCGCCACACCAATATCAATCTGACCATTCGTTTGGCCGCGACGCTCAGGATAAAGCAAGGTACCACACGCTGTCACTTGAGTAATGAGCAGTGCTGCGGCAATGCCTCGCGTAATATAAGTAAATCTTAGATTTTGCTTAAAATTAATCATATTTTGTCCTTATCAGTGTTGATTTCAACAGTACTCTATATCGAAACGGCTAAAGAACACATACCAAGACACCTTTGTTCCACAATGCTTTCAAACTAAACAGACGTTATTTGTTCATCAAGCTTATCAATGATGTACGCACCGATTGGAAAGGCGCTAGTGGCCGCTGGTGAAGGTGCATTACACACATGTAATGTACGAGTGCTCTGTGCAAATAGAAAATCGTGCACCAAACTACCATCATTCATCACGGCTTGAGCGCGAATACCAGCCGGATAAGGCTGCAAATCGTCCAATTCAACTAGGTCGCAATACTTTTGCACTTGCGCTAAATAGCCTGGTTTGTACCAAGAGTTTTTGGTTTCCACCAAACCCGTTCGCCAATGGTTCATCAGCAACTTCCAAAAACCAGGAAAACGCACCATGTCTATAATATCGCGTACATTAATATTGATTCGACCATACCCTTCGCGCTTCCATCCTTGTACTGCGTTTGGCCCAACGGTGACGGATCCGTCTATCATACGAGTCAGGTGAACCCCCAAAAAGGGCAAGTCTGGATCTGGAATGGGATAGATCAGATGGTTCACAATCTGATTGTGTTTTGCAGGTAATTTATAATATTCACCACGAAAAGGAATGATCTGAAAATCCGTTGGAATATTGAGCATTTTGGTCAGTCGATCAGCCATAAGACCACCACAACTCACCAGATAGGAAGTATGGACAACATCGTTACTCAGCGTAATAGCAACACGTTCATGGGTCTCTTCTAAATTCATTACCTGACAGCCTAAACGCAACTCTCCTCCCGCTTTAGTAAACAGCTCAGCAAGTTTCTGGCAAATTTTTCGATAATTAACTATCCCTGTAGAAGGAACGAATAAGGCTGATACGCCTTTAATATTCGGCTCGCGCTCTTTTAATTGCGCTTGATCCAGTTTATGCACTTCTAAGTTATTTTCTTGGCAACGCAGACACAAAGCTTCCATACGTTCATGTTCAAGCGCATTGGTCGCTACTAGCAACTTGCCACACTCGTCAAATTCTATGTCGTGCTGAAGACAAAATGCTTTGGTTGCTTTCGCTCCTCTTTGACAAAAATCCGCCTTCAAACTGCCCGGTGCATAATACACACCCGCATGAATGACACCGGAGTTATGACCCGTTTGGTGCAATCCTACTTCGGATTCTTTCTCAATAAGTAAAATACGATATTTTGGATAACGCTGAAGCAATTGCCACGCTGTTGATAAGCCAACAATCCCTGCACCAATAACGGCAATGTCAAAATGTTGATTTTGTTCTTCTAACATAAAAACCTCTTATATTTTTTCAACATTATGCACGCTATAGATAGAAAAAAACCAGAGGGGTACTAAGACTCTCTGGTTTCTTATTAGTAAATAAAATAGCGATGGCTTAAGTCAGTGTTATTTTTTGCCTACCGAATACGTCATAGACACTTTACGGCTCGCTTGAAACTGTTCCATTGTCTCCCCTCGCATGCTCGCATAGATCTCTGGATTGGATCTGCCCATAACCGCGGACAACTTTTCTAATCCAAAGAAGATCGCACCGTATTGAATCATCTCAATCCAACGAAGCTCACGAATCATATCTTTCTCTTCTTCCGTCAACTGGCACTCAGTCATCAAGGCTTCTTTAGAAGACAAAAAACGCTCACGGTAAGATGGGTTAGACAGGTTACGTAAGAACAGATTAAAACGGTACGTTTTGTGGCTTTTTTCGAGCGTAAAAGGGTAAGTTCCTTCGAGCTTCTCAAGACCGTCCAATTGATGTGTTAGTTCGGGATCAACGACAACCGCATCAACAGATTCTGTATCTTCATAAATCACAGTCGCAATATTGGTCATCGAGGGTAAATAAGTGCTGCGATGCACACGATTTACCTTGCTTGATAATGCCCCCCGCATAATCAGCCACATGATCACTTCAGCCCCTTCAAAACCGCCTTTTGTCGCGTAGTCTGCATGCGTTAACTTTGTTAATGCTTCTGGGGCGGCTTCCAACGTATCAAGAAATTCATTGTCCCAAGACTCATCGTTAAAACCACAGCGCTCGCCATGAACTTGGTGAGACAAACCGCCAGTTGCAACAATCGCCACACGCATATCGTCATCAGGAAAGCTTTGAATGGCGTTACGCAATGCTTTACCGAACTGATAGCACCGCTTTGCGGTTGGCGCGGGAAACTGCAAAACACCTACTTGAAGAGGAACTACTTTTCCTTTCCACATGTCACCATTAATTTCTGGTGCAATCATCGAAAACGGAGAAAAGAATCCATGATCAAGAGGCTTTTTTTGAAACGTCGCTAAATCAAATTCTGCGTTCATCATAGATTGGGCAATATGTCGCGAAAGCTCTGTATGACCTTGAGCCGCAGGATAATCTCTTGCACCGCCACCTTCGTCTGCGGTTTCATAAGCATCGTCCACCCCCAATGTGAACGGTGAATAATGATCAAAGAAGAAAGACGTGATGTGATCGTTAAAGATTAAAAATAAGACATTCACTTTCTGATCATGAACCCAATTTTGCAACACAGAAAAATCGTCGAAAATTGGTTTCCAAGCAGCGTCCGTGCCTTTATTTGTGTCTTTCGCAAATGCAATTGTCGGTGAATGTGAAGCACCAATGCCGCCAATAATTTTCGCCATTTTTCTTATCCTTATAATTTTTTATAAACACTAGATATGGCGAGAGAATACTCATAAACTAAAAAAACAACAATCGAACTAAATAGAACCAATCGTTTCCTTATGAAAACAATATATTCTAGTTTACAGCGTCACCTCAGCGACATCCCTGCTTTTGTTCAGGTGGTTGAAACCAAAAGCATGTCTCAGGCAGCAAAACAATTGGGGGTGTCGAAATCAACCATAAGCAAATCCATCAGTCGCCTAGAAGAAACGCTGTCACTTCGCTTACTGGAAAGAAACTCGAGGAATATTTGGGTGACTGCAGAGGGACAAACGCTTTACCAGCACGCTTGCCAAATCCTCCAACTGGTCAATGAAACAGACACGGCGATTGCAGGGCTGCAGGCAGAGCCGACGGGCAGAGTGAAAATAGCGATCCCAATGGCCTTCTGCCGAGAGTTACTCGCCCCAAAACTCAGCACGTTTCAATCTAGACACCCAAAAATTCAACTGGAAATCATGACAAGTGGGCATTCTCTGGACATATTCCAGTATGAAATAGACATTGCCGTCATTGTTGGCAATCTAGAGAACTCTGAGTTAATCGCTATGCCGCTTTATGCCGGCAAGCTGATGTGGGTAACCACGCCTCAATACCTAACAAAAAATGCCGCCCCAACCACCCTTGAATCCTTACAACAGCACATTATGATGTGTGAAACACGCTATGGAACCAACCGCTTTCCTGTTCAACAGGATTCAGAAAAAGTTCACCTTGATCTTCAAACAAACATTTCACATTGCAACGATCCATTGACCGTTCGCGAGGCATTGCTCTGTGGCAGTGGGATATCGTTACTTCCTGAGCAATACTGTTTGAAGCAAATACTATCGGGGGAGTTAATTGAAGTAGCCAAACACATTAAACCAGATATAGGCGCCGCGAAGTTAACGGCACTTTATCCAAGCAGGAAAAATCAAACGCAGCGAATTGAAATCGTTCTGAAATTTTTAAAAGAAATATGTGATGAAATTTAATCGCTAACATTCCTGTTATGACGTAGTTTCACTTCAAACTTCGCGGGTGATTTTTTATATTCCGCGATACAATTCTGACAAACACACTTTTTATTTAGATCGTCACCCTCTAGTAAGTCCAACAAGCCAGTTGGAATACTTTCATTGAAACACCAGCACGCTTGATCCGATGCAACCGCACAAGCATTTCCATCATGACAAAATGGACACACATTCATGAAAAACACGTCACAGTGAATATCCTTTATTGTAAAAAAAATCCCTGCCGAAGCAGGGATTATACTAATCAGTAATGCTTAAAAAATGACTCGCTTACCAGCCAGTGATTTCTTTAAGACCAGCACCGATATCAGCCAAAGAACGAACCGTTTTCACGCCCGCATCTTCTAGTGCTGCAAATTTCTCATCTGCTGTACCTTTACCGCCAGAAATGATCGCGCCAGCATGACCCATACGCTTACCAGCAGGTGCAGTAACACCAGCGATGTAAGAAACAACAGGCTTAGTCACGTTTGCTTTGATGTAAGCCGCCGCTTCTTCTTCAGCAGTACCACCGATTTCACCGATCATAACAATCGCTTCAGTCTGTGGATCGTTTTGGAACATTTCCAATACGTCGATGAAGTTAGTGCCTGGGATTGGATCACCACCGATACCAACACAAGTAGATTGACCGAAGCCTGCGTCAGTCGTTTGCTTAACCGCTTCATAAGTCAACGTACCAGAACGAGATACAATACCGACTTTACCTGGCATATGGATATGACCAGGCATGATGCCGATTTTACATTCGCCAGGAGTGATAACACCTGGGCAGTTAGGGCCGATCAAACGAACACCTAAAGAATCGCACGCAACTTTACAGTCAAGCATATCCAAAGTAGGAATGCCTTCAGTAATACAAACGATGAGTTTGATTCCAGAATTTGCTGCTTCAAGAATAGAATCTTTACAGAAAGGCGCTGGTACATAAATAACAGTCGCTTCAGCGCCCGTTGCTTCAACCGCTTCTTTTACTGTATTGAAAACAGGTAGGCCTAGGTGAGTTTGACCACCTTTACCAGGTGTAACACCACCGACCATTTTTGTTCCGTATGCAATCGCTTGCTCGGAATGGAAAGTACCTTGTCCGCCAGTAAAACCCTGACAGATAACTTTAGTATCTTTATTAATTAAGATAGACATTATTTGCCCTCCGCAGCTTTAACAACTTGAATAGCTGCATCTTTAAGACTTGTAGCCGCGATGATATCAAGATCAGATTTCGCTAGTACTTCACGACCAAGATCAGCGTTCGTACCTTCTAAACGCACAACAACAGGTACGGTAACACCGACTTGTTCAACTGCACCGATAATACCTTCAGCGATCATGTCACAACGAACGATGCCACCAAAAATGTTAACCAATACGGCTTTAACATTGCTGTCAGAAAGGATGATTTTGAATGCTTCAGCAACACGTTCTTTTGTCGCGCCGCCGCCTACGTCTAGGAAGTTAGCAGGTTTGCCGCCGTGTAGGTTTACGATGTCCATTGTACCCATTGCTAGGCCGGCACCGTTAACCATGCAGCCAACGTTTCCGTCTAGTGCAACGTAGTTAAGTTCCCACTGTGCTGCATGTGCTTCACGCTCATCTTCTTGAGATGGATCGTGGAACTCTTGCATTTTCTTCTGACGGTAAATTGCGTTGCTGTCGATGCCGATTTTGCCATCTAGGCAATGAAGATCACCTTCGTTAGTAATAACAAGAGGGTTGATTTCTAGCAATGCAAAATCGTAGTCGTGGAACATTTGTGACAGACCAAGAAAGATCTTAGTGAACTGTTTGATTTGCGTTGGGTTAAGACCCAATTTAAATGCCAATTCACGAGCTTGGTAAGGTTGAGCGCCAACCAAAGGATCAATGATCGCTTTGTGGATAAGCTCAGGGGTTTCCTCAGCTACTTTCTCAATCTCAACACCGCCTTCAGTAGACGCCATGAAAACAACACGACGAGTAGAACGGTCTACGACTGCACCAAGGTACAATTCATTGGCAATGTCAGTGCAAGATTCAACAAGAATCTTAGCTACTGGCTGACCATGTTCGTCAGTTTGGTAAGTAACAAGATTTTTACCTAACCAGTGTTTTGTGAATGCTGCAATTTCTTCATAAGAATCAACAAGCTTCACACCACCTGCTTTACCGCGACCGCCAGCGTGAACCTGAGCTTTAACCACCCATTTGTCACCACCAATTTTCTTCGCTGCTTCAACTGCCGCTTCCGGCGTGTCTACTGCGTACCCTGTAGATACTGGCAGACCGTATTCAGCAAAAAGCTGTTTAGCCTGATATTCATGTAAGTTCATTTGATTCTTCCGCTCATCTGAATGATTGACATAAGCTCTGCCCGCTAAGACAGACATTACCGGCTTGTAGACCGGCAAATCCAATTTTTATTAACGTTTTTTACGGTTAGCCATATGGATAGCATGACCATTTACCGCTAACGCCGCTTCATGTACTGCTTCACTTACTGTTGGGTGAGCAAATACAGTCAAAGCGATGTCTTCCGCTGTAGAGCCGAACTCCATAGCAATAACCGCTTGTGCGATCAAATCAGCCGCATGACCACCAATAATATGGCAACCTAAAATGCGATCTGTTTCTTCACAAGCAATCATTTTAACAAAACCATCTGTGTCATTTGCTGCCATAGCACGACCAGATGCTGCAAATGGGAATTTACCCACTTTGTATTTAACACCTTCTGCTTTAAGTTCTTGTTCATTTTTACCAACCCAAGCAAGCTCTGGGTGAGTATAAATAACAGAAGGAATACAGTCGTAGTTCAATTGCGCTTTATGGCCAGCAATAATATCCGCTACCATAACACCTTCTTCAGACGCTTTGTGCGCAAGCATTGGTCCACGTACGATATCACCAATCGCGAAAACACCTGGTACAGAAGTACGGCACTGCTCGTCAACGAAAACAAAACCACGTTCGTCTAATTTGACACCTGAGTCATCAGAGAAACAACCTTCAGTGAAAGGCTTACGACCCACGGCAACAATCAATTTGTCGAATGTTTGCTTTTGCTCTTCGCCTTTCGCATCAAGGTAAGTCACTTCGACTTCTTCACCGTTGATTTGGCTGCCAGTAACACGAGCACCCAAACGAATATCAAGATTTTGCTTTTTAAAGATCTTAGCCGCTTCTTTCGCTAGGTCTTGATCACAGACACTTAGGAAAGAATCCTGCGCTTCCAATACAACCACTTCAGAACCAAGACGAGCCCATACAGAACCCAACTCTAAACCGATAACACCTGCGCCAATTACGCCTAAACGTTTAGGTATAGCACGGAAATCCAATGCACCTTCGTTATCAACGATGATGTCACCTGTGCGTGGAGCTGGTGGGATGTTTACAGGGATCGAACCGGTTGCCAAAATAACATTTTCAGCATCAATTACTGTAACGGTTCCATCGTGAGCTGTTAGCTCTACTTTCTTGTTTGCTAGAACCTTACCAAAACCTTCAAAGCTAGTTACGCCGTTTGCTTTGAAAAGGCCGGTAATACCGCTGGTCAATTGGTTAACAATTTTGTCTTTACGATCAACCATTGCATCGACGTCGATAGCAACATCGCTCACGCTGATTCCGTGTACGCCGTAAGATTCTTTCGTATCATGATATTTTTGCGAAGAATCCAACAATGCTTTAGAAGGAATACAACCAACGTTCAAACAAGTGCCGCCTAGGCGAGGCTTGTTTTCTTTGTCCAACCATTTTTCAATACATGCCGCTTTCAGACCCAGCTGAGCAGCTCGAATTGCAGCAACATAGCCTCCAGGGCCGCCACCAATTACAACAACATCAAATTTATTAGACATAAGAGGTTCCATTTATTTCAGTCTTACCGAGCAGCGCTTTGTGGGCGCTGCTGCAGAATCAATTCATACTCTAACGTTAGTACGAATACTTAAATTCAAGTACTTAGTTTTTAACCGCTTAGATCTCAAGCAACAAACGCGCAGGATCTTCTAGCAAGTCTTTAATTGTTACCAAGAACTGTACCGCTTCTTTACCATCGATCATACGGTGATCGTAAGACAAGGCTAAGTACATCATTGGCTGGATAACAACCTGACCATTTACAGCCATTGGACGATCTTGGATTTTATGCATGCCCAAGATAGCCGTTTGAGGTGGGTTAATAATTGGCGTAGACATCAAAGAACCAAACGTACCACCATTAGTAATGGTAAAAGTACCACCTTGCATATCATCCATGCCCAACTTGCCATCACGACCACGGATTGCGAAATCCATGATATTAGATTCAATGTCAGCCAAGCCCATTGCTTCTGTATTACGCAATACTGGAACCATCAAGCCACGACTTGTTGATACAGCAACACCGATGTCTTGATAGCCATGGTAAACCATGTCATTTCCATCGATAGAAGCATTCACTGCAGGGAAACGTTTAAGCGCTTCCGTAGCGGCTTTAACAAAGAAAGACATAAAGCCAAGCTTAGTGCCGTTATGAGCCTTGATGAACTCTTCTTTGTATTTCTTACGAAGTTCCATGATTGGACCCATATTAACTTCGTTATAAGTCGTCAATAAGGCTGCTGTTTGCTGAGCTTCAACAAGGCGTTTTGCAATAGTTGCGCGCAAGCGAGTCATTGGAACACGTTTTTCAATACGACCATCGGCACCTAATGCAGGCACAGTTGCTGCAGCAGCTGGAGCTGCTGATTTAGCCACTGGCGCTGCTGGAGTCGATGCTTTTGCTTTCACGGCAGCGTCAACATCTTCTTTTGTGATACGACCACCTTTACCGGTACCCTTAACTTGAGCAGACGTTAGACCCGCTTCAGCCAATGCTTTGCGAGCAGCAGGACCAGCAATACCATCTTCATCATTGTCAGCTGCAACAGGTGCCGCCTCGGCAACTGGAGCCGCTGCGCCAGTTGCACCGACTAAGAAGTTAGCCAGTACTTCATCGCTCAAAATAGTTTCGCCTTCGGCTTTAAGAATATCGCCAATCACACCATCTGCAGGAGCAACAACTTCTAAAACGACTTTGTCTGTTTCAATATCAACAATGTGCTCATCTCGTGAACACGCTTCTCCTGGCTGTTTATGCCATGCGGCAACGGTGCCGTCAGCGACAGATTCAGGGAAAGTTGGTGCTTTAATTTGAACCGTTTCTTTCGCAGAAGCTGCAGGAGCAGCAGACTTAACAGGGGCAGCAGCCGCTGGTGTTGGAGCTGATTTTTCAGCTGGTGCTGCAGATGCCGCTGCCCCAGATTCAAAAATGGCCATTACTTCGTTACTAAGAACGATATCGCCTTCTGCTTTCAATACTTCTTTAAGCACACCATCAGCTGGTGCAACAACTTCTAAGACAACCTTATCTGTCTCGATGTCTACAATGTGCTCATCTCGCGCACAGGCTTCGCCTGGCTGTTTGTACCAAGTAGCAACGGTACCGTCGGCTACAGATTCTGGAAAAATAGGTGCTTTAATTTCAATGCTCATTTTATACCCTTATCTCTTTGACAGGCTATGGTACTAACCAACTAGTGCGTCGTTGACCAGTGCTTCTTGTTCTTCAACATGGATAGACATGTAACCAGCCGCTGGGGCAGCAGACGAAATTCGACCTGCAAAGCGGATTTTCAATTCTGGATACAGTTTTTCCAATACTCGATTCATGCGGTGACGATTGGCATGCCAAGCACCTTGGTTTTTCGGTTCTTCTTGACACCAAACCAAGCTCTCAACATTTTTGTACTGCTCTAACTCAGACTCAAGGTCTGTGTATGGGAACGGGTACAATTGCTCCAAACGAATCACAGCAACATCATCTTTTTGTAGCTCTTCACGACGATTAATTAAGTCGAAATACACTTTACCGCTACAAAGGACAATGCGCTTAACGCTATCCGCCGTAACAGTTTCAGACGATTCTGGTAGGACCGTTTTGAAGCTACCTTCCGCCAAGTCTTCTAATGTCGAAATCGCTTGCTTATGACGCAACAAACTCTTAGGAGACATGATAATAAGCGGACGACGCATTGGTCGAATCGCTTGACGACGAATGATATGGAAAATTTGTGACGGGGTAGTCGGTACACAAACCTGAATATTATATTCAGCACATAGCTGCAAGAAGCGCTCTAGTCGTGCTGATGAATGCTCAGGGCCTTGACCTTCATAACCGTGTGGCAACAACATGGTCAAACCACACAGGCGACCCCACTTATGCTCACCACTGGTGATAAATTGATCAATTACAACCTGTGCACCGTTGGCAAAGTCACCAAACTGCGCTTCCCAAATAACCAAACCTTTAGGCGACGTGCTTGCATAGCCATATTCGAATGCCAATACCGCTTCTTCTGAAAGGTAAGAGTCATACAGATCCAACGTAGGCTGGTCCTCAGACAAATGTTTCAAAGGAATATAAGTACTGCCATCTTTTTGACTATGAATCACAGCATGTCGATGTGAGAACGTACCACGACCAGAATCCTGACCAGTAATACGGATCGGATAGCCCTGCTCAAGCAAGGTTGCAAAAGCCAATATTTCCGCGTAACCCCAGTTAAGAGGCAGCGCACCGGCTGTCATTTTATCCCGATCTTGATAAATTTTCTGAACTTGGCGCTGAATAACAATACCATCAGGCACACTTGTTAATTTCTTAGCGATACTCTGTAGTTGAGACAATGGAAATGTTGTGTCTCCAGCATCGGTCCATTCAACACCAATGTATGGCTTCCAATCAACAAATGAGCCAGTCTGAGATTCAAGAACAAGACTTTTCGCAACATGTCGAGCATTATCTAAATCATCTCGATTTTCGATAACCATTTGATCAGATTTTTCTTGCGTGACAACAGACTCACCCACTAAACGCTCTGAATAGAGAGTACGTGTTGTTTTTAGCTTGCTAATCACACTGTACATTAACGGCTGTGTACCAGAAGGCTCATCTGTTTCGTTGTGACCACGACGACGGTAACAAACCATATCAATCACAACATCACGACCAAACTCGTAACGGTAGTCTAATGCTAATTGAGTAACAAACAAGACCGCTTCTGGATCATCACCATTAACATGAAAGATAGGCGCTTGAATGATTTTAGCAACATCGGTTGCGTATTCAGTAGAGCGTGAATCTTCTTGGCGGTTAGTCGTAAAACCAACCTGATTGTTAATGACAATATGCACTGTTCCACCAGTACGATAGGCGCGAGTTTGAGACATCTGGAATGTCTCCATAACCACACCTTGACCTGCAAATGCCGCATCACCGTGGATTGAGATAGGAACAACCGTTTTACCCGACGTGTCTTTACGACGATCTTGACGAGCACGAACTGAACCTTCAACAACTGGCGAAACGATCTCCAAATGCGATGGGTTAAATGATAGCGCTATATGAACCTCACCCCCCGCTGTTATCACATTTGAAGAAAAACCTTGGTGGTATTTAACATCTCCAGACGTATTAACAAGTTTCTTACCTTCAAACTCATCAAATAAATCTTTCGGGTTTTTGCCTAACGTATTTATTAATACATTTAGACGACCACGGTGAGCCATACCAATAACAACTTCTTTTGCACCCAGTGCACCAGAACGCTGGATCAGCTCATTCACCATTGGAATCAAACTCTCAGCACCTTCAAGGCCAAAACGTTTTGCTCCTGGATAACGACTAGCAAGATACTTCTCTAGTCCTTCCGCTGCAGTTAAACGTTCAAGTAGGCTTTCACGAGTTTCTTGAGAATATTCTGGATGTGAACGAACAGATTCGACACGTTGTTGAAGCCAAGCTTTTTCTTGCGTATCAACAATGTGCATAAATTCATAACCTATGCTTTCGCAATAAGTTTTTTCAAGCTCAGATATAATTTCACTTAGCTTTAGCGATTCTTTATTAAAAAACAAAGAGCCAACATTAAACTTTGTGTCTAAATCTGCGCCTGTCAATTGATGATAACCAATATCTAAATCCGCAACTTTCTCACGTTTTTGTAATCCAAGCGGATCAAGTGTTGCATGTTGATGCCCACGAACGCGATAAGCATTAATCAACTGCAAAACATTAATTTGTTTCTGCTCATGGTCAGAACTTGCTACTTGGCCTGAAGAAACAGGCATAGAGCGGAATTTGTTCTTACCAATCTGTAGAAATTGCTCCTGAATCACGGAATGAGGAAGATCCGTTGATTGCGCTTCGCTTACACGAGGCAATTGATCAAAACATTTACGCCATTCTTCCGACACAGAGTTCGGATCGACGAGATAGCTTTCAAACAACCCTTCAACATATTCCAAGTTTCCACCTGAAAAATGAGAGGTGCTCCACAGCAACTCCATTAAACTTTCGTGCATTCTCGATCACCCTTATGTTCGAGCCAGCTACCGGGGTCCCGGTATCAACCTATGATTTTGGTCGATCATTTTATCAGGCCCGTAAGGCTATTAAAGCCTCGATTTTTTGTTTATTTCCAGCTACTTTCGCCCTTTTACGTTCAATACTCAGCCACTAAGAACGATCTATTTAAATAAATAAAACATTCTGAATCCATTATCACAAAGTCAGTGGCTTTTCTTAGCGCGTCCGTGCTCGTAAAGATCGAATTTTAAATTCTTTTTGTTGCATTCTCTACATGAGAATATGCAAAAATGGCGGCATTGAATCAATATTCAAGCCGCCGACTTTTGGTGGTCACAATAAAGTAATATTAAGGACCACTAGGAGCATTATTAAGTCGCTCTCTGCAAAAGCATAGTACGTATATTACCAATTGCCTTAGTTGGATTTAGCCCTTTAGGACAAACGCTCACACAGTTCATGATACCGTGGCAACGAAAGACACTAAATGGATCATCTAAGTCGCTAAGACGCTCTTGCGTTGCCGTATCACGACTATCCGCTAAGAAACGGTATGCTTGTAACAATCCAGCTGGGCCAACAAACTTATCTGGGTTCCACCAGAAAGATGGGCACGCCGTTGAACAACAAGCACATAAAATACATTCATAAAGCCCATCAAGCTTTTCACGCTCTTCAGGGCTTTGCAAGCGTTCAATTGCTGGTGCAGGCGTATCGTTGATCAAGAACGGGCGGATCTTTTCATATTGTTTATAAAACTGTCCCATATCAACAACAAGATCACGAACCACCGGCAAACCAGGAAGCGGACGCAGTATCAACTTACCTTTTTTGAGTGCTTCAGACACGGGCATAATACAAGCTAAGCCGTTCTTGCCAGACATATTCATACCATCAGAACCACACACTCCTTCACGGCATGAGCGGCGGTACGAAATACTAGGATCTTGAGCTTTCAACAAGTTCAAGACATCAAGCACCATCAAATCCTTACCTTCTGGCAACTCAATATTATAATCCTGCATGTAAGGAGCGTCGTCCTTTTCAGGGTTGTAGCGATAAATACTAACTAACATACTGAGTTACTCCTTAGTATGAACGAATCATAGGTGGAAAAGCTTCCATTGTCTTCGGCTTAAAGTTCACATCACGCTTAGTGACCGACTTGTCCGCAGGATGGAACAGAGAATGTTTCAACCAGTTTTCATCGTCACGTTCAGTAAAATCGTTACGAGCATGAGCGCCACGGCTTTCCTTACGGAATTCAGCAGGGATAGCGGTCGCCTCAGCAACTTCCAAGAGGTTTTCAAGTTCAAGCGCTTCAATACGAGCCGTATTAAACGCCTGACTTTTATCTTCAAGGTGCAAGTTTTCAACACGTGCACGAATTTCTTTTAACTGAGCCAGACCTTTTTGCATTGCTTCGCCATCGCGGAATACACCAAAGTAAAGCTGCATAACACTTTGTAAATCATCACGAACTTGAGCAACACTTTCACCACCAGTCGTATTGTTTAGACGATTCAAACGCACCATCGCCTTTTCAACATTTGCACTGTCAGCATCTAGCAATTCAAAACCTTCATCCAAAGATTTTTTAACCTGAAGACCAACAGCTCGACCGAAGACAACCAAATCAAGTAATGAGTTACCGCCGAGGCGATTTGCACCATGAACAGATACACAAGCGGCTTCACCACATGCATAAAGACCACCGATAATAATATCTTCACCGGCTTCGTTTTGCTTAAGTGCCTGCCCACCAATATTGGTTGGAATACCACCCATCATATAATGACAAGTAGGAATAACAGGAATCGGTTCTTTCACTGGATCAACGTGAGCAAAAGTACGAGACAACTCAAGGATACCTGGAAGACGTTGATTCAACGTTTCTTCACCCAAGTGATCTAATTTAAGCAATACGTGATCGCCTTTAGGACCACAACCACGACCTTCTAGGATTTCAAGAACCATAGAACGAGCAACAACGTCACGCCCAGCAAGATCTTTTGCGTTTGGCGCATAGCGCTCCATGAAACGTTCGCCGTCTTTATTGATCAGGTAACCACCTTCACCACGACAACCTTCCGTTACCAGCGTACCGGCACCGTAAATACCCGTTGGGTGAAACTGCCACATCTCCATATCCTGCATTGGGTAGCCAGCACGTAACGCCATGCCGACACCGTCACCGGTATTGATATGAGCATTGGTTGTCGATTGGAAAATACGACCTGCGCCACCCGTTGCGATAACCGTTGCTTTCGCCTTAAGGTAAACCGTTTCGCCAGTTTCGATACAGATGGCAATAACACCAACAACATCGTCTTCGTTATTTTTTACTAAATCCGTCGCATACCATTCATTAAGGAATGTTGTGCCACCTTTAAGGTTACCTTGGTAAAGTGTATGTAAAAGCGCATGACCTGTTCTGTCTGCTGCAGCACAAGTACGAGCAGCCTGACCACCTTTACCAAAATCTTTAGACTGACCACCGAATGGACGCTGATAAATACGTCCTTGCTCTGTACGCGAAAATGGCAACCCCATATGCTCTAGTTCAAAAACCGCTTGAGGTCCAACAGAACACATATATTCAATAGCGTCTTGATCACCAATATAATCCGACCCCTTCACAGAGTCATACATATGCCAACGCCAATCATCATTTGGATCATCACTTGCAATCGCACAAGTAATGCCACCTTGAGCAGATACAGTGTGTGAACGAGTCGGGAACACCTTAGTAACACATGCGGTATTCAAACCCGATTCTGTTAACTGTAGTGCGGCGCGCATACCTGCGCCACCACCACCGATAACAATGGCATCAAAAGATATAGTACGAATATTTGCCATTATTTATAGCCCCCAAAGAACCTGAACACCCCATACGACGTAAACAAACATTGTTAAGCCGCATAGAGATTGAAAGAAGAAACGAAGACCAGTTGCTTTTATATAGTCAGTAGAAATTGACCACAAGCCAATCCAAGAATGAATACCAATGGATAAAAGCACCATCAAACTAAAAATCCGCATCCATGTTGCATCAAATAAACCACTCCACTGATCGTATGTAAGATCAGGATTAAGCAACAAGTAACCAATAATAAAGACTGTGTACAAAGACAATACAACAGCAGAGACTCGCTGCATCATCCAATCGTAAAGGCCCGAACGACCAAAACTTGTAATTTGAGTTACCATATCCACACTCCTGCTAACACGATTAGAACAGCAGCAATCACAAGATTTGCGACAGCAGCACTACGCCCACTTTCCAGCTCTTCGAAGTGCCCCAAATCCATAAACAAGTGTTTCACACCTGCTACAAAATGGTACATCAGCGCAGAAACAACACCCCATATAATAAACTTCGCGAGGAAGCTAGTTTGTAGCGCATTAACTACCTGATCAAACCCCTCTTGAGACTCCAAAGAAAGATCGAATGCATAAAACAAGAAAGCCAATCCCACAAAGAGGATGATTCCTGTTATACGATGAAGAATAGACACGATTGCCGTGACGGGCATCGATATCGTTGAAATATCAAGGTTGACTGGTCTTTTTTTGTTCACGACTTTTTACACCACTTTATTGATTGAATGGTCAATCACGACCCAATGTCTATACGTAACCACACTCGTTGCTGGATCAGAGTAATATAACCACGTCATAGGCCTGCTTGGAAAATCCCATCGATTTGCAAACAAATGTTTAAAAGCGACTCTCTTTTATCCACTAGCATCAACAAATCAATGAAATCGTCTGAGGCGCAATTATAGACCAGCGAAAAATACTAAGACAAATAGACTAGACAAGAGGTTTTCAATGGTCACCATTCAGCAAATGAATGTAGCCATAAGCCGAAACAATAATGGTATAAAATTACATAAATTTAAGCCGCAAATAAACAAATAAAACTCTATTATTTCAATATCTTAGCTTAAGTAAATCATTCCCTTGACTTTACCCTAATACGCCACTTTGTCAGATAATTACAAAATAACATACCGTAATGTAAATAGTGTGTAAGTGAACAAGATTGACTTTTATAGCCTAGAAACAGTATTTTTTCCGCACCTTCTGGGTTAGGTAGGGTCAAACTACGACTTCTTAGCCCCGAACCAGAATACGAAGGAGACCATAAATGGCTGATAAAAAAGCACTACTCACAGTGGATGGGATCGATAAAACTATCGAACTTCCTGTTCTTTCAGGCACTTTAGGCACAGACGTTATAGACGTCCGTGGTCTAGGCGCTAACGGTGTATTCACCTACGACCCAGGATTTATGTCTACCGGCTCTTGTGAATCCTCTATTACCTATATAGACGGTGATGCAGGCATCCTTCTGCATCGAGGCTATCCAATTGCCCAGCTTGCAGAACATTCAGACTATCTAGAGACATGTTATTTGCTACTTTATGGGGAACTGCCTGATAAAGAGCAAAAAGTTGAGTTTGAAAAAACCGTTGGTAAGCACACTATGGTGAACCAATCGATGCACAAGTTCATCGAGGGTTTCCGAAACGATGCTCACCCAATGGCGATCATGTGTGGCCTAGTTGGCGCTTTATCGGCTTTTTACCAAGATCACATGGATATTAACAATCCGAAGCATCGTGAAATTGCGGCCTTCCGCTTAATTTCTAAAATGCCGACATTGGCATCAATTTGTTACAAATACTCTAAAGATCAACCTGTTATGTACCCACGTAACGACCTATCTTATGCAGAAAACTTTTTGTACATGATGTTTGCAACACCTTGTGAAGATTACACAGTCAACCCTGTGTTTGCTAAAGCAATGGATAAAATTTTCATTCTTCATGCGGATCACGAACAAAACGCTTCTACATCGACTGTACGTTTGGCTGGCTCTTCTGGTGCAAACCCATTCGCTTGTATTGCGGCTGGTATCGCAACGCTTTGGGGTCCCGCTCATGGCGGCGCAAACGAAGCGGTACTTAGCATGCTAGAAGAAATCGGTGATGTTGATAATATCGATACATTCATCGCAAAAGCAAAAGACAAAAACGATCCATTTAGATTAATGGGGTTCGGCCACCGCGTTTATAAAAACTTTGACCCTCGTGCCAAAGTCATGCGCGAAACCTGTGACCAAGTATTGGCTGAATTAGGACAATCTAATGACCCTTTACTAAAAATTGCTAAACGCCTTGAGCAGATAGCACTTGAAGATCCATACTTTGTAGAGCGCAAGCTTTACCCTAACGTAGATTTTTATTCTGGCATTATCATGAAAGCCATTGGCATTCCAACCAGTATGTTCACGGTGATTTTTGCCATGTCTCGTACCATTGGCTGGATTTCCCATTGGAACGAAATGATCAGTGGACCTTATAAAATTGGCCGTCCTCGCCAGCTTTATATTGGTCAACCTGAACGAGATTACCCTACCGATAAGTAGTCTTTGACTGATTAGATATAAAAAAGCCGCACTTCATAGTGCGGCTTTTTTTCATCTACAAACGAACTACTCTTCTTCGTCGTCTTCCACTATTTCAGTGATGGTTGAATGGCCACATTTCAAACAATCACCTTCTATCCACACTCGATCTTTCGTCTCAAATTCCTTAGGATTCTTCATTCCCAAGTCCACTTCCATACAGTGATTACACCAAGTTTGGTGTAAAAAATCATTTTGTTCTTCTATTGGACGAGCAAAAAAGTCGCGCTCAACAATCTTCTCTTGTAACGTATCCGTCATTTATTTGACCCCACTGTATTGATAAGACACAACCCGGTTTGCATCTGGATCTAACGCATTTAATGGCGCATTAATAAGCAAACGGCTTAATGATATTGAATTGAAAAGCTTCTGTTTATCTCCATCGATTTCCACAGAGAACTCCACTTTTTCGCCATCAACTTGAACCAAAGTAACATCTCGTACAACACTAATACTTTCTAAATAAGACTGAACCTTATTCATAATACTATAACTGATCACCCCAGCCACTCGAACATTCATTTTACTGGCAGAAAGGCGATTACGCACCGACGCATAGCGAGAGGAAAATGTTTTCGCCAGCGCGATACTCGCCTGACCAACAATGTCACTTGGCGTTTCACCACTTAATGAAAAGCGTTCGGTTTCTCCATTTTTGAGTAAAACCAACAAACTACCGCCAATGTGCCCAGCATAATTGCTTATCTTTAAAGCCGCGACAGAGTCTGTCTGATAACGCTTGCTTGCGTTAGCGATGTTGTCTTCAAAAAAGCCCCACACATCAGAAACCGCAATACTTTTTTTATCCACATCATCAAGCAATGGCGCATATATTGGTACTCCAAGCTGATTTGCAGCTTGAGCAAACTCGTTTAACGTTTCTGAGGGTTCTCTTGAACCTGAAAGCGTTCTAATGCCGTTACTTTCACTAACCAGCCAAATAAGCACCGATGGTCGGTTATCACCCCAAACAGGCAAGCCATTTTCAGATAAAAAGCCATCTATAGACTCTTGATAAAAAATTACTTTGACTTCTTTTCCCGGGACAAACCCGTTGTCAGAGGGCAGCAATTCATTAAGAGAGGCGACAGAATGTTGCGCAACCCAAGTCGATGCTTTCTTTTTAGCCTGCACCAACAAGTTGCCGGTGATGGCATTTTTGTCACCAGACACTTTTATCAACACATTCTCAACCGCCAAACCAAATGCTTCGTCCAGCATTTGTGTCTCAGACTGCGTCACTGGCAAATTAATTTCAGCCCGATAAAGCCCCTGAACAGAGACCGCATTGGCTGACGAAATAAAAAAAACACTAATAAGTAGTAAAAATATACGAGAATTCATAACCCTTCCTTCGTTTATTTGCCTATTCTACTGTCTTAATCGCAAAGAACCATAGCCCTAATGCGCCACTATGCTAAAATGCCTTTCTTTTCCTCGTACCATGATAAGGCATAGGCAATGACCAAGTCAGACAGACCATCGATTAGTTATAAAGACGCAGGCGTAGATATCAACGCAGGCAATCAACTTGTTGAACGCATTAAAGGTGTAAGCAAAAAAACTCGTCGCCCAGAAGTAATGGGAGGCCTAGGTGGATTTGGTGCTTTGACACGCCTTCCAACTAAGTACAAAAATCCCATTCTTGTCTCAGGCACTGACGGCGTTGGTACTAAGCTTCGCTTAGCGATGGACCTTAATCAACACGACACGATTGGCATCGATCTAGTGGCAATGTGTGTAAATGACTTAGTGGTTGCTGGTGCAGAGCCTCTGTTGTTCCTTGACTACTACGCAACAGGAAAACTGGATATAGATGTTGCTGCTAACGTTGTCACCGGCATAGGCGAAGGCTGCCTACTAGCGGGTTGCTCACTGGTTGGTGGTGAAACCGCCGAAATGCCAGGCATGTATCATGGTGGCGACTACGATCTAGCGGGTTTCTGCGTTGGTGTTGTTGAAGAAGACAACATCATCGATGGCAGCAATGTGAAAGCGGGCGATAAATTAATCGCGTTAGGCTCATCTGGCCCCCATTCAAACGGATACTCTTTGATCCGCAAAATCCTCGAAGTAAGCAAGGCAGACCTAAATCAAGACATTGATGGTGTGGCTCTTAAAGATGCCCTAATGGAACCGACACGTATTTACGTGAAATCTATTCTTAAACTAATGGAAAGTATTTCAGTTAATGCGCTCGCTCATATCACGGGTGGTGGTTTACTAGAAAACATTCCTCGCGTTCTACCTGAAGATGCTGCAGCAAAAATTGATGCCACCAGCTGGAAACGTCCTGCTGTGTTCGATTGGTTACAAGAACAAGGAAATGTTGAGCAAGAGGAAATGTACCGTGTTCTAAACTGCGGTGTTGGTATGGTACTTTCTATTGATGCAGACAAAGCAGACGAAGCACTCTCTATTCTAAAAGCAGAAGGCGAAAATGCTTGGATTATAGGTGAAATTTGCCCTCGCAATGGCGGAAAAGACGTTTTGATTTCTGACCTAGAGACGCAGGCATGAGCTTCCCTATCGTTGTCTTAATTTCTGGCAGCGGCAGCAACTTGCAAGCTTTGATTGATCAAAGCTTGCAAGGGCAACTCAGTATCAATATCTGTGCGGTCATTAGCAACAAAGCAGACGCTTACGGGCTAGAGCGTGCCAAGGCAGCAGGCATACCTACTCACACGTTAAACCATAAGTCCTTTGATAGCCGAGAAGCATTTGATTCTGAGCTACAAAAGCTCATCGATCAATACCAACCCAAGCTGGTTGTTCTCGCTGGCTTTATGCGTATTTTAACGGAAACATTTGCGCAACATTATGAAGGTAGAATGTTAAACATTCACCCCTCATTGCTGCCTAAATATAAAGGCTTAAATACGCATCAACGGGCTATTGATGCGAATGAAAAAGAACATGGCGTGTCAGTACACTTCGTTAGCCCAGAACTGGATGCTGGCGCGGTTATATTGCAAGCCAGTACGAAAATAGCAGAAGAAGACACGACTGAGTCCTTAGCGAATAAAGTCCACGCAATGGAACACATTATTTACCCACTGGCCGTAAAATGGTTCAGCGAAGATAGATTAACATTCCATGACGGAAAGGCTTTTTTAGACAAGAATACACTTTCTGAAAGCGGTGTTCTTTATAACCAAGCACTAACATGATGTTGGAAAAAGTATGAGAGCTCGTAAAATCCCAATGTATTTAGTTGCTATTTTTATGAGCTTTCTCATGCTTTCTCTTTCTTCTACGAAAGTAAGCGCTGCAGCCCCACAAACCACATTCCTAAAACCCTATTCAGCGGTATACAGTACCATCTGGAAAAAAGGTATTAGCCTAAAAGTTGAAGGCAAACAAACCTTATCGAAACAATCAGATAATCTCTGGCGGTTTGTTTTTTCTGCTGACAGCATGATCGCTTCATTAAATGAGTCTTCAACATTCCAGGTTAAAGATCACCAAATCATTCCACAAAAATACGAATACAAGAGCACCGTTCTTGGTAAAAAGAGAACCGCTACTCTCACTTTTGATTGGGATAAAAATCTAGTTAGAAATGACGTAAAAGATAAGCCATGGAATCTTGCTATCAACCCAAAGACACTGGATAAACTGTCTATTCAATTACAAGTTAGACAAGACCTAAAACTGGGTAAAAACGAATTTGATTATCAAATTGCCGATGGTGGCTATATCAAAAACTGGCGCTTTGAACGTGACCAAATGGAAACTATTAAAACCAAACTAGGTCGACTGTCTGCCATTAAAATCATTCGAACAGACAACCTAGACAAAGGTAAAAAAACATCTTTTTGGTTTGTGCCAAAACTGGATTATTTACTGGTCAAACTTGAACACAAAGAAGATGGTGAATCATACTACCTAGACATAGATTCCGTTAAATTACTGTAAGCACTACCATTACCAGTAGACGCGGAAGTTGATGACATTAACTCAGAACGTCTGGTGTATTCACATTTAGCAATTCTTCCGACTTATCCCATAAAACAGACTCACATCCGAAAACCTCATAAAAAGCCATGACGCTATGACGTTCACTCTTATCAAGAAAGTCTTTCAACATTATCAAAGCGGGCTCCACGGGAAGAATGGCATGCAAAGGGTGACTACCAAAAGCATCGCTTAAGTAATGAATGCGATCTGGAAACGCATTACTTGCGAATATCAACTTGGTAAAAGCATCACCACTAATACAAGGTGTATCACAAGGAGAAACCAATAAATGCGACGTTTTAGCAAAGGTTAAACATGCGGCCAACCCTGATAATGGTCCTTTATCTTGGTAAAAATGATCATCTGCTATCACTTCAAAACCAAGGTCGGCATAACGTTCAGAATTTCTATTGGCATTGATAAAGACACAATCAGTTACTTGCCGCAAAGCTAAACCAACAGACAAAGCCATCACTTCTCCACGAAACAATAACAAGCCTTTATCCTGACTGGCCATACGCTCCCCCTTTCCACCCGCCAATACCGCGCCAGATAAAGACAAAAAAACCATAACACCCCTTTTATGTGGTTTGAGACAACCAGCCTTTATTGCGTTTAAACCAAATTTCATCCGCCAAAATTAAACACTCATCATGAGATGCAACACCATAAATAAGCCCAGCAACAGACGCTAGGGTTTGTCTTACCGCCTGCTCGCCAAACTGATCAACTTGCTCACCACTCCAATGATCTGTCAGACGCGAAAGGTCTAAATTGTGCTTAAGACGCTTATGTTCTTTTTCCGCTTTAGGCCAACTAATTTGGCTAGCAACCCCTCCTTGCCATTTCAGCAAAGTCACATCTCGTTCAGGATTCACTTCTGCCTCACCATTTCCACCTCGAAAAACAAGGACAGACGGATCATTTAATTGCTCACAAGCGGCCACATGCAGATCATCATAACCACGATGAAATACGCCATGAACACTGTGATCCGCCGCAAACGGATTCATCATTCGAACAACGGTATTAACCGGTGAACGCAGACCTAACATGTACTTTAAATCCATCAACTCCCCTAAAGCAGGCTCAATATTTTCCAACGAAATATAAGCAAACCCAGTTTGATGAAGTCGTTGCTTTATTTCTACACGAGAATGACAAATGGGCAACCCTAGGCCTTTAATCGCTTCATCCACGTAAATTCGCTCTTCCCCCGTGAAGGCATGACCGTGCATAACAATGTTTAAACCATTATTCGCCAATGCAAGCGCGGCCAACAAAAACCATGGCAACTCATTTCGCTTGCCTGCGTAGGACGGCCAATCAAGATCGACTTTCACATTCAACGCTTCTTTTTCAGCAAGGTACTGACGCGTTGCTTTAGTAAAGCCAACCGTTTCCTCCACCGTCTCTTCCCGAATACGAATCAGCATCCAAAAAGCACCTAATTGTTCTGACGCCACTTTACCAATAAGCATAAGGGACATAGCGTGCTCCGCTTCTTCTACTGTCAAACTGCGCGCACCTTTTTTACCTCGCCCTAGGATTTTGACGTATTGCGTGAAGTCGTTACTTATTTTGATAGTCATGCTGACAACTCAGTTATAGTAGGAATAAAATGTTTTAATTCAGGAAGACAAGAACCACAATTGGTACCGCATTTTAATTTCGCTCCCAACTCTTCAACGGAACAAGCACCACCCGCAATGGCTTTTTCTATTTGCTTACTGCCAACTTGAAAGCATGAACACACTATCGTGCCTTTATCCTCAACATTAGCAGGCGTACCAACCAGAATCGCCATTCGATCTAATTCAGACAGCGTTTCATTTACAGCCAATTTAGACTCTAGCCAATCACAAGAAATAGATTTAGGTGTGGGATGCAAATACAACGCAGCGGTTAGCTTTTGATCAGTAATATACGCCAACCTTATTTGTTGAGTCCTAGGGTTGGTGTATTCTAACCATTCCCCTGTTACTTGAGCCGATATTTTAAACGAAGATTGAATAGAAGCCACACTTTCCCCAATCGGCCACACTACTTCGTAATGATAGCCATGCTTTGATGGCACATAACACCAATAAGTGAAATCAAGCGCTTCCAACGGCGTTGCTGAAACGATCACACCATAGAAAACCTCTGTCACCGCTTCAAGTTTCACTTGAGCGTGTTTTGATTCTGGCTGGCCCGATAAAGGATCAACCACTTGAGGAATTAAATTTGATACAACCGCCGCATTCGAGAACTGTTGCGTCCAATGAATCGGTGCAAACACATTTCCCGGCGATATCGCTCGACTCACCTTCGCCTTTAACAGCGCCTCCCCATAAGGCGAAGTAAGACGAACCAGCGTTTTATCTTCAATGCCTAACTGTCTCGCATCTTTCGGATGAATCTCAACGTATGGTTGATCTGTGTGCTTTGTTAGCAAGGCGGCATCCCCTGTTCTCGTCATCGTATGCCACTGATCACGAACTCGGCCAGTATTCAACATGAACGGCCACTCACTGGTCGGTTCATTGATTGGCAACTTAGGCACGATGGGGACAAATTTAGCTCGTCCATCTGGAGTGAAAAAGCGACCATCCTCGAACATCCGCTTCGTTCCTTCTGGTTTACCTTTAGGCACAGGCCATTGAACGGGGATCAGACCATCGTATTCAAGTTTGCTTATTTGACTAAAATGGCCAATATCAAAATCTCGTTTGCCGTTATTTTCAAAGGCAGACAAAGCCGCATGCTCAGCAAAAATATCATGCACACCCTTGTACGAAAATGCGGTTTGAAACCCTAATTTTTTTGCCACTTCACAAATAGCCCACCAATCATGTTTGGCGTCACCAGGAGCAGGTAGTAAACCGCGTTGACGAGAAATCCGTCGCTCGGAATTCGTTACTGTGCCGTCTTTTTCGCTCCAGCCCGTTGCTGGTAACAACACGTCCGCCAACGCGGTAGTATCCGTGTGTGCTTTACAGTCACTGACAATCACTAACTCACATTTTTCCAGTGCGCGCCTTACTTGAGCTGTATCCGGTAAACTCACCATAGGATTTGTCGACATAATCCAAACAACTTTGACCTTACCTTCTTCCATCGCTTGAAATAGATCAACCGCCTTCAAACCGTTTTCTGTTGCCATGTTAGGGGCCTGCCAAAAACGCTGAACCAAATCCTGAGCGCCTGGCGTTGCAAAATCCATATGTGCGGCCAACTGATTCGCTAAACCACCGACTTCTCGTCCACCCATGGCATTTGGTTGGCCCGTTATCGAAAAAGGCCCTGTACCTTCTTTTCCTATTCGTCCTGTGGCCAAATGGCAGTTAATAATTGCGTTGCATTTATCCACACCAGACGAAGATTGATTCACTCCTTGGGAGTAAAACGTGACTGTTTTCTCTGTTTCTTCCCACCAATGAGCCAACCTCATTAATGCTTGCTCGCTCACACCACTAAATTTCGCAGCTGAAACAAGGTTGGATGTCGATTCATTTGCCTGCTTTAAGGCGTCATTAAAGCCGTTGGTATGTTGGGCAATAAAGTCATTATCAAGAATGCCCGTTTGTGCGGAGTGCTGCAGAAGAAAAGAAAAAATAGCCGCATCACTTCCCGGCTTAATTGCTAGGTGTAAATCGGCAATATCACACGTTGCCGTTTCTCTAGGATCAATCACCACAATTTTCATGTTAGGGCGCTGTTTTTTCGCCGCCGCCATTCGTTGATACAAAATAGGATGCGTCCACGCCGCATTTGATCCAACCAAGATCAACAAATCACACAGTTCTAAATCCTCATAGTTACAAGGCACGGTGTCAGAGCCAAACGCTCGTTTGTAACCCACCACGGCAGACGCCATACACAAACGAGAATTGGTATCCACATTGGCGGTACCGATAAAACCTTTCGCTAATTTATTCGCGACATAATAGTCTTCCGTTAAGATCTGGCCAGAAAGATAAAAGGCGAACGCATCCGGTCCGTGATCTTGCACAACTTGTGCAATTTTATCGCTAACCGTGCCTACAGCCGACTCCCAAGAGACAGATTCCCCCTTAACAATGGGTGTCAAAAGACGATCATCCGATTGCAGCGTATGAGCAAGACTACTGCCTTTAACACAAAGGCGACCAAAGTTGGCCGGATGATCTAAATCGCCGGAGACTGGTGGCACAGATTCCGTTGACGAGTTTGGAATCGTTAAATTAACACCACATCCCACACCACAATATGGACAGGTCGTTTTTCCGATCGTTGCTGTCATGGACCTTCCTCACGCTTTTAAAAAACAAAAAAAGGCCCAATCGCTTTCCTAGAAAAGTGATTGGGCCTCGTTGCCTTTTGTAATATCTGACTGCTTTATGTGTAAGCCATCGTCGGTTTACGGTGCATCAGTTAATATTATAAAAGCAATAAGTGAGCCAACTTGAAAAATTCATACAAACCTCATCGTTCACCGCTATTAAAGGCGTTAGGACAGGCTATCAAAAAAAACCAATGACACATCAGGTCAAAACGCACCTATATAGAGCAAAGCAATCACTTAAGTGCACGTGTTTTTTGACATTAATATTTAATTCAGCGCAATGTATAGATTGTCATCTTCTAATTTAGCAGACCAGTGAGGCACTTTGATGTCTTCTTCAAGACATTGGCCCGATGCCAATACAAAGTGCTGTTTGTACAAAGGGCTCGCGACCACCCATTCATCTTGAAGGTGAGCAACCAGACCTCTCGATAATATATTAGCCTTACCAATAGGGTCCCAGTTCCCAATCGCAAAGACCTTTCTTTCCGATTCGGGTACATAAAACAACGCTATTTGTTCACCATTCACCATGGCCGCCACACCCGCGCCCACAACAAGGTCGCTTTGCTTACACACTAATTTCCACTGCATCGTCATTTTATTACCCCGCCTTAGCAATGAGTTGCTGTTTTTCAAGATCTGTTGCTGGGCGCATCTGATTTCGCTCTTCGACAAAGACCACGTTGGTATCAACCCCTTCATAGTTAACAAACTGACGAAAGGTTTTGAGTGCTTCTGGATCCTCTAAGGTGGTTTTCCATTCACATTGGAAAGTATCAACAATATGTTCCATCCGCGCTTCCAACTCATCGCATAAGCCAAGTTTGTCATTAATAACAACGTCTTTTAAATACGCTAAACCACCCTCTAAACCATCCATCCATACCGATGTTCGCTGTAAGCGATCTGCGGTTTTTGTATAAAACATCAGCACACGGTCAATGTATTTTACTAAGGTTTCATCGTCTAAATCAGTGGCAAATAAATCACCGTGACGAGGCTTCATACCACCATTACCACAGACATATAAATTCCAACCCCCTTCTGTTGCAATCACACCAATATCTTTACTCTGCGCCTCTGCACATTCTCGAGTACAACCTGATACGGCAAATTTTATTTTATGAGGTGAACGTAAACCTTTATAACGGTTCTCAAGATCAATCGCCATTTTCATGCTGTCGTTAACACCATAACGACACCAAGTACTACCAACACAGGATTTCACCGTACGCAATGACTTACCGTAAGCCTGGCCTGTTTCAAAACCAGCAGCGATTAACTTCTCCCAGATTTCTGGCAGCTGAGCTAATGTTGCACCAAACAAATCAATACGCTGACCACCTGTCACCTTGGTATAAAGCGCGTATTCTTTCGCCACTTCACCTAATACAATCAGCCTATCAGGGGTGATTTCCCCTCCAGGAATACGAGGAACAATCGAATAGGTTCCGTCTTTTTGCATGTTCGCTAAGAAACGATCATTGGTGTCCTGCAAGCTGATATGTTCTTTTTTCAGAACATAATCATTCCAAACACTGGCTAAAATAGACCCCACCGCTGGCTTACAAATTTCACAACCGTGGCCTTTACCGTGAGTCTCTAATAAGCGATCAAAGCTTTTAATTTCTTCGATTTTCACCATGTTGTATAAATCTTGGCGCGTGTAGGCAAAGTGCTCACAAATATCAGTACTTACTTCCACACCCAACGCCAGTAATTCGTTATCGACGACTTTTTTCAATAACGCCGCACAACCACCACAGCCCGTTGCAGCTTTGGTAACACCTTTCACATCGCCAACAGACAAAGCCCCGTTGCACACGGCGTCACTGATGTCTTGCTTGGAGACATTATGACAACTACAAATAGACGCCGTCGCAGGTAAAGCATCCACCCCCAATCCAACTGGCGCACCATCCATCGCAGGCAGGATTAATGATTGAGCCTGCTCTGGCAAATCAATGGCATTCAAATAATATTGCAACAACGTATCGTAATAGCTGTTGTCACCCACCAATACTGCGCCTAATAACTTTTTACCATCTTCCGACACCACCATTTTTCGATAGCTTTGACTAATCTCATCTTGATACACAAACACCTTACAACCTTGTGTTTGGGCATGAGCATCTCCGACAGAACCCACATCACAACCAAGTAGTTTGAGCTTGGTACTCATATCTGCGCCGGTGAAAGACAAACTTTCCGAGCCTAACAAATGCCCTGCGGCGGCTTTTGCCATGGTGTAACCTGGCGCCACTAGACCATAAATTCGACCATTCCAAAGCGCGCACTCGCCGATAGAATAAATGTCTTCATCGCTTGTCTGACAATGATTATTAATGGTGATACCACCACGCTCGCCCATTTCTAAACCCGATTGTTTTGCCAACGCGTCTTGAGGGCGAATACCCGCAGAAAATAAAATCAAATCCGTTTCAAGGTGAGTGCCATCTGCAAAATTCATACGATGAAAAGCCGTTTCACCGTCGACAATGTCTTGTGTCGCCGTGTCGGTATAAACCTTCACATCCAAACCTTCGATCATGCCTTTGAGGACGCTTCCGCCCTTTTCATCTAACTGTACAGGCATCAAGCGTGGTGCGAACTCCACCACACTGGTTTCAAGACCAAGATTTTTGAGCGCATTTGCCGCTTCCAAACCCAACAGACCACCACCAACAACCGTACCGCGCGTCACTGTTTTCGCACAGTTCCTAATCGCATCCAGATCTTCAAGCGTTCGGTAAACAAAGGTATTGTTACGTTTATGGCCAGGAATCGGTGGAACAAAAGGATAAGATCCTGTGGCAAGCACAAGCTTATCGTAAGACAATGTCTCACCATTTTTCAAAACAAGCTGCTTAACGGCGCGATCAATCTGCGTCACCAAACTATTAGTGAAATATCGAACGCCATTGTCGTCGTACAATGAGCCATCCGTCATCGCTAAATCCGCCGCGCCTTTACCGGTGAAGTATTCACTAAGGTGTACACGGTCATACGCTAAATGCGGCTCTTCACCAAAAACGGTGATCTGAAAGTTTTCATGACCACCTTGAGCGATGACCTGCTCGACAAAATGATGGCCAACCATGCCATTACCCACCACAACAAGATGTGGTTTGATCGTTGATAAAGGTTTATTAGAAGTCATCGTGTTTCCCCTTACTTGTTTAACTAGCAACGTCTAAATCTGCTTATCAAGCTACTTTTGGACGACAATACGCCTCACCAAAAACCAGTAATTCAAGCATGTCAGAGACATTGGTCTTATTTTGAATAAGCTGGAAATACCAGCTCCCATCGGCGACGTTGCCATAAAGAATAACCCCAACCAGTAAGCCGTCGTTGACCACCAGTTTGCGGTAATGGTTTGCTGCCACATCTTTGAAAAAAATGCAGTCATCATCTTGAGAAGGTTGAATTTTTCCGACTGAAAAAAGATTCACACCAGATACTTTTAGCTTGGTTGGTGTTGGCTCAATAACAAAACAACCATCTTCACCACTTAATACCGTTATTAGCACTTTGATCTGTGTCCAAATTGGCGCAACCAAACCAAACGTTTGCTGTTCAAACTCACAACATTCACCTAATGCGAAAACATCAGGGTGAGACGTCTTCATTTTTTCGTCGACAACAATGGCTTGATTAACGTCTATCCCGGCCTCTTTTGCCAAACGAACTTCAGGTGAAATCCCCGCGGCCATCACCACCAAATCCGCTGACATGTGTTCACCGCTTTGGCAAACCACATGCGTAACCAATCCAGTTTTCGACTGTAAAAATGCCGACGGTGATTCACCTAATTGAAATTGGACACCCATTTCTTCGAGCCGGTTTTGTAAGAGTTGAGCAGATTCAGCGTCCAGTTGACGATTCAGCAACCAATTTGATCGATGAAATACAGTGACTTTATGGCCACGCTTAACCAAACCAACCGCGGCTTCTAAGCCTAAAAGCCCACCGCCAATCACGCACACTGACTGACAACCTTTAAGCGCCGTCATCACATCAACATCTTGCCAAGTACGAAAACCCATAACATTCGGTGCAGACGCACCTTCTATCGGTAGTATCTTGGCCCGCGAGCCGGTGGCAAAAATTAACTGGTCATAAGTCACACTTTGGCCGCTGGCCAAACGTAGTTCTTTTGTTTCAAGGTCCATACCAATAACCGGATCACCAGAAATAATATGCACACCACCAACACGCATTTTATCGGTGCTGACCAACGGCATTTCTGCATCAGAAATATCGTTCGCCAACAGTGAAGACAACATAATGCGGTTATAGCCCACTTGAGACTCTTCACCTATCAAGGTGATTGAATGATGGGTATTGGGCGTTTGCAGCAAATCATTCGCCAGTTTACTGCCCGCCATTCCGGCGCCAACAATAACGATGCGAACGCGACTTGATGGCTTCATTTGCTTAAGCATTCGCGACATGAGCATTGGTGGCTGGTTTTTTATTCTTAACCGCGACGATAGGCTCTACTTTGCGCTGTTTTTCGTACAAAAAGGTCAACACTTGCGCTCGGTAATTCACGTATTTAGGATCGTTCGCAAGCGCTAAACGATCACGAGGACGCTCTAAGTCCACTTGAAGAATCTCGCCTATGGTTGCCTCTGGGCCGTTTGTCATCATCACAATACGATCCGACAGTAATACCGCTTCATCTACGTCGTGCGTAATCATAATGACGGTGTTATTGAGGTCTTTTTGAATTTCCATCAAGGAGTCTTGAAGATGAGCTCGAGTCAGTGCATCCAGTGCACCAAAAGGCTCATCCATCAAAAGTACACTAGGCTCCATCGCCAAAGCGCGAGCAATACCGACACGCTGCTTCATTCCGCCTGATATTTCATCAGGACGCTTATCCGCTGCATGAGTCATATGTACAAGTTCTAGGTTGTGCATGATCCAGTCATGCATTTCTCTTTTAGACTTGGTTTTTTTAAAAACCTGCTTTACCGCCAACTCAACATTTTGGTAAGACGTTAACCAAGGCAGCAATGAATGATTCTGAAAAACAACCGCCCTCTCAGGTCCCGGTCCTTTTACTTCTTTCCCATCCAACAAAACACCACCTTCCGTTGCATCGTAAAGGCCGGCGACAATATTAAGCACCGTCGATTTACCACAACCCGAGTGGCCGATAAGAGAAACGATTTCACCTTTCGCAATTTTCAGGCTGACGCCATCCAACGCTTTAAACGAGCCTTTCGCGGTAGGAAATTCGATAGAAACTTTACTAATGTCTAGATGTGTTGCCATGCTATTCTCCAATGCCTCTATTTCTATTTGATCTGTTTCTAATTAACGTATTTCTATTTAACGAAGCACTTGTGTTTTATCCCAAGAGACAAAGCGCTGAACCATCAGCATCGCTCTATCCAATAAAAAACCGATGAAACCAATCATCAACACCGCCACCATGATTCGTCCTAAAGAGTCAGAACTACCATTTTGAAACTCATCCCAAACAAACTTTCCCAGCCCCGGGTTTTGCGCCAGCATTTCGGCCGCAATCAATACCATCCAAGCAATACCCAGTGACAACCGTAGACCGGTGAACATAAGAGGGATAGCAGATGGAATGACGATCTTAATGACATGAGTGACCCAACCAAGCCGCAAAACTTTTGATACATTAAGTAAATCTTTTTCAACCGCAGCCACACCAACGGCCGTGTTAATCAGCGTTGGCCACATACAACACAAGGTCACGGTAAACATCGAGGTTAAAAAAGATTTGGAGAACATCGGGTCATCTGAGACATAACTAGCGCTCACCACCATAGTGACCAAAGGCAACCAAGCGAGCGGAGAAACCGGTTTGAAAACTTGAATTACTGGATTAAGCGCACTGTATACCGAGCTATTCAAACCGATCAAAATACCCAGCGGAATAGCAATGAAACTGGCTAAACCAAAACCAGCTAGTACGGTATATAAGCTGGTGAATATTTGGTCAAAAAACGTCGGTTTACCCGTGTAATCTATTAATCTACCTTCGTAACTGGGGTCTTTTACTTGTCGAACTTCAATACGCTTTTCTTGACGTTCGTAAAACTTATCTTCTTTTATCCGCTCATTTTGATGTTCAGCGACCAGACTGTTCCATTGCTCGTATACAACAGTTGGCCCAGGAAACTCACCTAAAGAAGTGTGAACTCGGCTCGCTCCGGCTTGCCACAGCAAAACAAACACTAAAATTCCAAAAAGAGGAAGTAATACACTTTTTAGCGAAAAGCTGGCGATTCTTTCTTTTAATGACGCCATGGATAAGCTGGGTATATTCATAAATCTTTTCTCACTCAATTTGACGAATAAGGCGACCTATTAGCCGCCTTGGTATTCACTTGACTTATATTTGATCGTCGCCTTTCAAGCCAATTTTAAAGCTTTTCAGGTAATCATTAGGATGCTTGCCGTCATAGGTAACACCATCAATAAACTCGCTTTGTGGTGCTTTAAATCCATCTTCTTTATCAAAGTCAGGAAACTCAGACGCTGTCATCAGACCATCTTCAATTAACGTTTTAGCCGCTTGAGCATAAATATCTGGACGATAAACCTCTTTCGCCGTCTTCATAAACCACTCGTCTGATTTCGGCTCGGCAATTTGCCCCCAACGACGCATTTGCGTTAGGTACCAGATTGCATCACTGTAGTAAGGGTAAGTCGCGTGATGGCGGAAGAAGACGTTAAAGTCAGGCACATCGCGCTTATCGCCTTTTTCGTACTCAAAAGTCCCTGTCATACTGTTGGCGATAACATCGTAATCCGCACCGACATAATCACTACGAGACAAGATTTCGACCGCTTCAGGGCGATTTGCATTGTTATTTTCGTCTAGCCATTTAGCCGCTCGAATCATCGCCTTTACGACACGAATGTGTGTGTTTGGATTTTCTTCAGCCCAATCACTGCTCACACCGAATACTTTTTCTGGGTTATTTTTCCAAATCTCGTAATCGGTAATCACTGGAACACCAATGCCTTTAAAGACGGCTTGCTGGTTCCAAGGTTCACCTACGCAGTAGCCATGGATCGTTCCGGCTTCCATCGTGGCTGGCATTTGTGGTGGCGGCGTTACAGAAAGCAAAGCATCAGCATTAATCTGACCACTCGTGTCGCCTTTCGCTGGTGCATAGTAACCAGGGTGAATACCACCAGCGGCTAACCAATAACGCAACTCATAGTTATGGGTAGAGACGGGGAAAACCATCCCCATTTTGAAAGGTTTACCTTCTGCTTTATAACCATCAACAACAGGTTTTAAAGCACTCGCACTGATTGGATGAACGGGTTTTCCGTCGGCATCATGTGGAATGTTCTTTTTCATTTCAGCCCAAACATCATTGGAAACAGTAATGCCGTTACCGTTTAAGTCCATGCTAAAAGCGGTAACAATGTGTGCTTTAGTACCGTAGCCAATCGTCGCGCCCAGAGGCTGCCCCGCCAACATATGTGCGCCATCAAGCTGCCCGTCAATAACTCTATCTAGCAAAACCTTCCAATTAGCCTGAGCTTCTAGCGTGACGTACAAACCTTCATCTTCGAAGTAACCCTTTTCGTAGGCAATCGCCAACGGCGCCATATCCGTCAATTTGATAAAGCCAAATTTCAGCTCTTCTTTTTCTGGATAACCAAGCTCAGCCTGAGCCATACCGGAAAAAAGTACAGAACCAACCAATAGAGACAGTCCTACTTTTTTAGAGGTAGATGCTGCTGTCGACAAAGATAAAGCCGCTTTAAAAGATCTCATAGTCATAGCCATGCTCCGCGTTAGAAAAGTGATAAAAACAAAAAAAGGCGCATGTGAATCACAAAAATGTGTTCACAGGCGCCTTTGCCATTCATAAATAGTTCTACATTGAACTATCTGTAATGTGGGTGAAAATTAAGCATCGTTGCTCATTTCACCAAGATGTAAATTCGAAAAACATACAGTAAGTTCTATATATTTAACCTTATTTCTAAAATAAAGCATACGGCGTGCCAATAAAAATAAGACACTGATTTTATTGGTTTTTATTCGAATTTTTTACTTTTATAAGCACGTATAACATGAACCACCGTCGCTTACGCCCTATATCCATGCGCGGCGCACTATAAAAAGACACGTTATTTAACAAACCCTTTCAATATGCCATCTGGGTGTAAACGAATTTTCCCGCATGCTACCGCACCAAACCATTCTGACTCTTCTTGAGTAGATAAACGCCACGAATCATCCCGTTCAACCTCAAGCCCTAACGCTTGGTAATAAAGGTCTTGTCGATACACTTGCTCTGCCGCATGATTAATTGAAGTTACTTGAGTTAATTGCTGCCAACGATACATCTGCGCCATAATCCACAAAGCATAACTGGGTAAAGGCTTATTGGTTTCTTGACCCGAAAAGCGCTGATACGCTTCCATCGGCCAATCAAACTGCCCTTTCGGCTTAATTGAACCAAACCCATAAACCAACTGCTCCATGGTGCAATTCAGATAATCTGGATGGCTTAATATATTCAAGAGCTCGGTTCGATTTTCGGGCTCATCCACCCAAGTACAGGCTTTCTCTAACGCTCGAATCATTGCAAGATGAATCTTTGGATTTGTCTCTGCCCAGATAGAATTCACACCAAATACTTTTTCCGGCGTGCTCCCCCAAATTTCATAGCCAGTAACCAGCATATGACCGGCGCCTTGCTCTACCGCAAGACTGTTCCAAGGCTCGCCAACACAATAGCCATCTATTTCACCCTTTTTTAGGCTATCCACCATTTTTACCGGTGGGACAACAATAATCTGAACATCTTTGTCTGAATCAATTCCCGCACAACCAAGCCAATCTCTCAATTGATAATTATGAGAAGAGTAAGGGTAAACCATCGCAAAACGCAGTGGCTCAGATTGCGGCTCACGACTGTTTATGAATCGTTTTAATGCAACACCGGAACGAATCTCAGTAGATGAATTAGCGTATTGTTGAAGCTGTTCATACAAAGCATTGCCAATCGTAATACCATTGCCATTATGACTAACGGTAAAGCTGGTTTGCATGGCAGTTTTAATCGTACCAATACCCAAACTGGCCGCAATTGGCATAGACGCCAACATATGAGCACCGTCCAGTAAACTGAACGCGACTTTATCTCGAATACTGGCCCAAGAGGCTTCTTTAGAAAGAACAACCTCAACCCCTTCCTGAA
>TARA_R110001599_G_scaffold96401_3_pt1 | contig 56224 bp, 56 predicted proteins | sample TARA_R110001599 | Tara Oceans TARA_R110001599 (sample SAMEA4398360) | marine metagenome | biome: Polar Biome; feature: [MES] marine water layer (ENVO:01000295) within the mesopelagic zone...; material: water (ENVO:00002006), including particulate matter (ENVO:01000060) such as...... | reverse complement strand
GCTGATGCAGGGCGTCAGCGACTTCCGGCGGCATCATATAGTCGCCATAGGTGGCCATCATTTGGCCAATCTTAACCACGCTGCCTTTTAAACGGCCAAGTTCACTCACGAAAAAGTCGATATTTTCACGACGTTTAGCCAAGGCATTTTCGTCATCGCCGCCGAAACGCTCTCGCAAATTCTGGCGCAGGGCCCGGCCGCCATAGCGCACGCCGAGTTTTGACAATTCCAGCCGACGCGCAAAGCCACCGGTTTTAAGCTGATGAAGGGGTTTTTCTGGGGGAGTAGTTGAATCGCTCATGGCGACTATTGTAGAGAAAGCGCGGCAACAACGCAGCAAACACGTCGTCGCGGCGTGACGAAGTAGCAATTCATCGGCATACTCGGCTTTAATCACAAGCCCACACAATAAAAACCGCAAAGCCTGCCTATGAAATTACTAAAGAACCTAACCTTGATCGGCCCCGGCTTTGTGGTTGCTGCCACCGGTCTGGGTGCCGGCGATCTGGTGGCCGCCGCGGTTTCTGGCGCCAGCCTTGGCGGGCAAATCATCTGGGCCGTACTGTTTGGAGCCCTGATCAAATTAGCGCTGAATGAGGGTTTGGCTCGCTGGCAGCTAGCCACCGGAAAAAGTATTCTACAGGGCTGGCAGGAGCAATTACCTCTCTGGGTAAACGGCTACTTTCTAATTTATCTTATTCTCTGGGGCTTTTTAGTTGGCGCCGCGCTAATGGCAGCCTGCGGCCTCGCGGCCAACGCGCTACTCCCACAATTGTCGATCAATAGCTGGGCGGTTTTCCATTCTATTCTGGCAATGTTGCTCGTGCTTTTTGGCCGTTATTCGGTGTTTGAATCTGCCATGAAACTAATGATTCTGCTGATGTTTATCACCGTAATGACAGCGCTCGCCAACCTCGATTTATCAACAATCAATATCCAGCAAACTGTGTCGATTAGTACTGATATTCAATCCCACGGCAAAATGGTGCTCGCTGTCATTGGCGGTGTTGGCGGCAGCGTTACCCTGCTGTGTTATGGCTACTGGATGCGCGAAAAGGGTTGGCACACCAGCGCGGCACTGCCGTTGGCGCGAATAGATTTAAGCGTGGCATACAGTATTACCGCACTATTTGGCGTCGGCATTATGTTGCTGGCAGCCAAAGCCGCGCCGTCGGCAACTGGCGGAAGCCAAATCTTAATCGCCATGGCCGACGAGTTAGGCCGATCCTTATCTCCGATGTTTAGAGAGGTATTTTTAATTGGCGTGTGGGCCGCAGTATTTAGCTCAATGCTCGGTGTATGGCAGGGGGTGCCGTATTTGTTCGCCGACATCATGGCGGCCCGCAAGACATCTGAGCAAACTCCCACGCAGACCGATCGCACTAGTTGGCCATATCGCGGTTTTTTGGCGTTTCTCGCACTGCCACCGATGCTGTTATTGCTTATGGGCAAGCCGGTGTGGCTGGTCATGCTCTACGCGGTGACGGGGGCATTTTTTATGCCGTTTCTCGCCTTAACACTGCTTTATTTGAATAATAAAATTATTACTAAAAGCCATCGCTTCGGCCTCACCAGCAATACCCTGATCGCCTTGGCCTTGATTGTATTTGGTTTTCTCAGCGTGCAATCGCTGCTAACTTAGGTCGGCGCGCCCACAGCGCGCCGACCTTGCTTTTACTCAGCGAGCATCGCCATCAACGCTTCCCAGCTAAGCCGGTCTGCATTCGCGTCGTAAGCCAAGGGCATTTTGTTTTTTACACCAACAGCTGTCGCACCTGGGTTGGTAAAGCCATGCACGACGCCAGGAAAGCTTAAGAGCTGTAAGTCCACCCCGGCCGCGCTCATTTCCTCGACAAAACCACCAACTTGCGCGGGTGGCACCATCGGATCAGCACCGCCGGTAGCAACCAACACTTTGGCTTTTACGGTATTGGCTTGCGCCTTAGCTTCTGTACCCAAGGTACCGTGGAAGCTAGCGACGCCAGCCAGATCCAAGCCACGACGCGCCTGATTCAACACCACCGCACCGCCAAAACAGTAACCAATTGCGTAGAGTTTGTTTTTATCTACGACAGGCTGCTTAGCTAAAATCGCCAGCGCCGCGTCGAAACGCGCATTCATTTTGTCCGGCTCAGCTAAGGCCGCTTTCATAAAAGCCATGGCGTCTTTCGGGTGGTCAGTACTTTTCCCCGTGCCATACATGTCGACGGCAATCGCCGTATAGCCCGCCTCTGCAAGTTGCCGCGCCCGACCACGGGCATAGTCGTTCAAGCCCCACCACTCATGCACAACCACCACCGCCGGACCCGCCTCAGTATTGTCCGAATCACTGTATAACACCGCCGAGCCCAATTCGCCGGGCAAGGTTAATTTACTTTCCACGATCTCGGCGCTCACTACCGAGCTGAATAATAAAAATGCGCTAAACCATGTGGCCAATTTCATCTAATGCTCCTTCTGTTTGATTAATCTCAATCAAGTGCTCAGCAATATACCGCTAATACGATGACAGCGGCTATGCTCTCCCAGCAAACGCCTAGGGTCAGACGTTTAATTTTGTTCGCCATGAGCCGGCAAGACGCAAGACATTCACGGTGCAGCTAGAACGATACATTCGGCTTGAAAGCCCACTCGCACCGATCGCGCTAAGCAACATTCACATCATATCGCGCTCAACCTCCCGTAGCCGTCGCGAATAACTGCGGCAGTTTTTCCACAGCCAATCCTCCTTTGCGCGACGCGCTTTTTTCATTGCCGCGCCACTGGCATAGCCCTTGAGCTTTTTCCCTGCGCCGAGGGCTTGCTCTAAACGCACGGTTTCTATTTTTCGCGCCCGGCAAGCTTGCCAGCCTGCCGCTTGCACTGGCGCAGCGAAAATGAGGACAGCACTCAGCAGTGCAATGGAGTATTTCATGGCGACCTCCTTGTCGACCTTGATGTATTTAAAACGACCTACCCCCATAAATTAAAACAGCAGCCCAGCCTATGCAAACCTGTTTACCGCAGCTTAACTGTCTTAAAGGCGGTACGAGTGGCATAATAGACCGTTGTTGCCCGCTACCGGAATTTCTTGCATGAGCAAAACTGCCCTCCCCGAATTTCTCGCCAATACCAATGTCCCCGCCGATCTTCAATCGGTAATCCTTGGCCTTGCTGATGTCAGCGTGACTATTAGCCAAGCCCTCGCCAAGGGTGCTTTAGCCGGGGTACTCGGCGCCGCTGGTGCAGAAAATGTGCAAGGTGAAGACCAAAAAAAGCTCGACGTTATTGCCAACGACCTAATCAAAGGTTGCCTAGCCGCGATACCTACCGTGCGCGGTCTGGCCTCTGAAGAAGAGCCCGATGTTGTACCCTGCCACACCAACGGCAACTATCTAGTTACCTTTGACCCGCTGGATGGTTCGTCTAACATCGACATCAACAGCATGGTTGGTACTATTTTCTCAGTACTACCCCACAGTGGCAGTGCCACCGTTACCGAGCAAGATTTTTTACAGCCCGGCCGCCAGCAAGCCGCCGCCGGCTATGTATTGTATGGCCCCTCGGTAATGCTGGTCTTAAGCACCGGCAAAGGCGTGGCAATGTTTACTTTGGATCAGGATCAAAACAGCTTTCTGCTTACCGAGGCGGACGTCAGTATTCCTGCGGACGCCAATGAATTTGCCATCAATATGTCCAACCAACGTCACTGGACCAGCGGTATGCAGCGCTATATCAGCGACCTGCTAAGCGGCAAAGATGGCCCAAGGGGCAAAGATTTTAATATGCGCTGGATTGCGGCGATGGTTGCCGATGTCCATCGCATTCTGTGTCGGGGTGGCGTATTTACCTACCCATGGGACAGTCGCAAACCAGAACAAGCCGGTAAGTTGCGCCTAATGTATGAAGCCAACCCCATGGGTTTTTTGGTGGAGCAAGCTGGCGGTGAAGTATGGACTCCAGAGGGGAAAATCCTCGACATTCAACCTGAGCATATTCATCAACGGGTTCCCGTAATTCTCGGTGCGGCCAACGAAGTCAAAGTCTGCGTCGACTACCACCAGCGCTGATCCCAATCAGCGCAACTAACGGGATTCACCGCCATGCTCAGTTACCGCCACGGCTTTCACGCTGGCAATCATGCCGACGTGCTGAAACACCTAGTGCAGGTTTTGTGCTTGGATTATTTGCAACAAAAGCCGACTGCCGTATCTTATATCGACACCCATGCGGGCGCCGGTTTCTACCACTTTGCCAGCGCCTTTAGCGCGCAAAATCGTGAATTTGACAGCGGTATCGCCAAGCTCCGCGCCGCCGCTAAAGAGCAGGATTTCCCCGCACCCTTGCAGCGCTATCTCGACGTGATAGACGCGTGCTGCAAAAGCGAAGCAGAGGGCTACCCCGGCTCTCCGGCAATTGCACTGCAGCTGCTACGGGAACAAGACAAAGCACATTTATTTGAACTACACCCCAACGATCACGAGAATTTGCGCAAACGCTTCCATCACAGCGCCCGCGTTAGTGATACCGACGGTTTTGCCGGTTTAAAAGCACTGTTGCCGCCACCGAGTAAGCGCGCGCTGGTGTTAATTGACCCGCCCTATGAAGACAAAAATGATTATCGCAACGTCATCAGCGCACTGAAAGATAGTCAACGTCGCTTTCCCAATGGCGTGTATGCACTTTGGTACCCCTTAATTCCCCGCGAAGAATCCAAAGATCTCGGCCGGCGCCTAAAGGCGCTGTCACCCAATAACTACCTGCACATCAAACTCACCGTTCAAGCGCCAGCAGGCGAGCACGGCATGTTTGGCAGCGCCATGTTTGTTATTAACCCGCCGTGGCAGCTGGCCGCCCAGCTTGAGGAAGCAATGCCGGTGCTAGAGCAGCTGCTGGGTGACGGCACAAATAGCCAGTTTGAATTGAATTCGGCAATAGCCTAAAACCTTCGGCGCCCTCTCGTTATTGCCCACCGCATTCCATTTCGACAGCACTTCAGTTACCACGCTGTAACTTTCCTGCGCCTTTGCTATACACTTAACAGAGGGCGTCGGCATGAAACGCGATAATTGATAACAATAAAACTAGGTTATTTTCTATGATTAGACCCACTCTTCAGCTTAGCGCGGCGATTTTTAGCTGCAGTTTGATAGCGGCCTGTGGCGGCAGCTCTAACACCAGTACCAGCGGCAACTCGCCAAGTACTGCGCGCGGCGTTGATCCGGTACTGGAAACCGATATAGCAAGCCTCGATGCCGGCCTCGTATGCGGCGAGTTAAGCCATCCCAATACGGAAGTGGTGCTGCTAGTGCACGGCACCTTTACCCACGGCGAAGAGCAATACAACTGGAGCTATAAACCGCTTCTTGAAGAACAAGGCTATGACGTTTGTATTGTCACGTATCCTGATCGTGGTCTGAACGACCTGCAAATTTCAGTGGAATACGTCGTGAACGCCGTGCGCAAAATTCACGCGGACACAGGCCGTAAAATCGATATGATCGGCCACAGTCAGGGAGCAATTCACCCGCGCTGGGCGGTGAGTTGGTGGCCCAGTTTGCGGCCAATGGTAGACGATATTGTTAGCTTGGCCGGCCCGCACCATGGCACACAAATGGCCCCGGCGATCCTTAACGGCACGATACCGCTGGCCATGCCCCCAGCGGTTTATCAAATGGCCCAAGACTCTGCGTTTATCAATGCCTTAAACAGCGGCGACGAAACCCCTGGTGACATTGATTACACCAATATCTACACCATGATGGATGAGTTAGTGCAGCCCTATGAGCCCGAGCCAACCGCCGCACTGGACTTTGGTGTGGTTAACCCCAGAGTCAGTAATACATTGATCCAAGATGTGTGTACCGGCCGAATTGTCGAACACGTAACGATTGGCCTTAGCGACCGATTCACCTTTGAATTAACACTGGATGCACTGAGCAATACCGGCCCAGCCAACGTCGAGCGCGCGGGCGGTGCCGAGCTTTGCGGCCTGCTCCCCCTGCCAGACCAGGCAATATCAGCGACGTTATTAGAAGATTTCGCCACGGTCTTTGGCAGCGAAGCTGCGCAGGGTTTCCCCGATATTCAGTTGGCTGAAGCAGAGCCGCCGCTGCGAGACTACGCGACCAAGCCCATGCCGCAATAGCTTCGAAAAAGGGGTATGGCAGTGATTGGGTATAGCAAATCAAACTGCATTCGTTGCGCCCGCCAGGGCTGAGCCGACGGCCTGTAGGCCGTCGTCCATAAAGGCATTTGCAGCCTTAGAATGTTTTACGCACCTCGACGCCATAGAAGCGCGGTTCACCCAGTACACGTGCAAAAGTACCTAAGGACTCACCAGTGGCAACCGCGCCAATATCGTAGCGCTCATCCGTTAGGTTTTTACCATAAACTGCAATGCTCAAATCATCGTTGCTATTCGTCCAGCTCAGGCGCGCATCAAGCAATACATAGTCGTCAGCGTAGACAGCGCCAGGATTGGTTTTCGTTACTTCCCAAGAGCCGTCATCAAAGCCCATATAGGTTTCGCCCTTGTAGCTTAGGTCAAAGCGGGGAACAAATAAGCCAGCGTCACTCACAATAGTATATTGCACACCCAAGGAGGCCGACTGACGTGGTGACACGGCAAACTCTTCGTCGCTGCGATCGAGTATGACGGTTTCACCACTTACCGCTAAGGGCGTAAGAGCAACATCATCAAATTCTAAAAATTTATAATTATTATTACTGTAGGTTAGCGACACCAACATCGCGGGGCTCGGCAACCACAGCACTTCAATTTCACCGCCTTCGATCATCGATTTACCGGCATTCTGCGACGTTACAACAAGACTATTTGCAGAATCGAGGCCCACAGTGATGAGCTGCATATTTTCAAATGTCATCGAATACAAAGCGACGTTAAAGCGCAGGGAGTGATCAAGGGCATCGATCTTAAAGCCAATTTCGCGGTTTTCCAGCGACTCCGGTTCAACCACCAAGAGACCATCGACCCCACTAGGCTCATGAAAGCCAGATTTAAATCCGTTGCTCCAGGTTGCGTATGCCATCCCCGAACTAATAAAACTGCCGTCTAGCCAGGCATCCGGCACCATCCAAGAACCCGACGCCATCGGTGTAAACTCTTTAAACGTACTTTCCATATAGTCTCGGACCGGCGCACCGAGGGGCGAACCGATTTCACCGGTAACCGACGCTTTTAGGATATCGTTAGCCAAGGTAATTGGATCATCTGCCCAGGTACCTAAATACGTGAGTAAACCCAAGCCTTGGTCAAGGGTAATGAAGCGGAGATCGGCACTCACAATATCTGTTACTGCCGCGAGGTCGGAGGTGCGAGTAATTAATTCTGACTGTCGATCTTCCTCGGTGTAGCGACCGCCAAGGGTAAGTTCAAATTGATCACTAATATGCCAGGTCGCCTGAGTAAATATCGCCAAGGTTTCACCGTCAATGGCAAAGTCTTGTACCGTATCCAATGGCACTAAAGCCCCGATCACTGGTGGCGCACTGCCACCCGGTGGAATCAGCGACGAATCCGGTACGTTACCGGCGAGAAGCTGAGCGAGACTGATTGCATCAGCACCGACCAAGGGACTGCTCAGCAAATAACGTTCAGACTTAAATTCATCCTGCCAGAATAAACCCGCTGCGTATTCAACCGCGCCATCGAAAAACTCGCCGTTTAGCTGGAATTCGAGGGTCAGTGATTCTTGATCGGCATCATCCAATACAATACCCCGTAAAAATGCCGCCGGGCCACCCTCGTCCGCAGTCTGCTGTGGTCCTTTTTTAATTGCGTCACGGTAGCCCAGAATGGTTTTCAAACTGTGGTTTTCGTTCAACTCCCAGTCTAGGGTTGCACCAAACATCAGCGTGTCTTGGTGTTTAATTTGACGCTGAGACGGACCTTGATTAGTCACTAAATCCGGCAGGCTGTCGCGATCATTGGCCTTACAGTTATCCTGATAGGCGCTGGGGTTACTGGGATCAGTATCGCCCGGCCACAATATGCCTAGACCATTAATAAATAGCGCGTCTTCGTTAATCACTGAGCAGTGATACGACGGAAAGCGCTCCCGGGTTTTGCCTAAAAAGGTCATGGTATCAAGGGTAATGGCGTCTGATGCTAACCAGCGGGTTTGAAAAATCGCCGAAAGGCGATCTACCGATTGGTTAGTGGACGATGATGGGTCTTTTAAAAAGCCATCTCGACGGTGACTGGCCAGCGCCAACCGCGTTAACAACTCGTCATTCACCGGCATATCGACTGCCGCGCGCATGCGCTGTTCATTGTAATTTCCCAGCGCGCCCTCGGCGTAACCGCCAAACTCTTCACCGGGCTTAATCAGTGTGAAAACCAACGCCCCGCCGGTATTATTCTTGCCGAACAAAGTACCCTGCGGGCCACGCAAAACCTGCACGCTTTCAATATCAATCGTATCTAAAAGCTGGCCGTCCGGCCGGGGAATAAAAATACCATCAAGGTAAACACTTACCGACGGATCAAAGCGCGCCATCGGCGCCCGCTGACCGATGCCACGTATAAATATTTGCGGCGCGGTACTGTCGTTAATCTGTAAACTCGGTACCGACTTACTCAATTCAGCAGTGCTGAGGATGCCCTGCGCGCGCAAGTCATCACCGCTGATTGCAGTGACTGCAACGGGGGTTTCTTGAATATTTTCCGAGCGCTTCCGGGCCGTAACCAGTACCTCTTCAAGCGCCGAGGACAAGTTCTTTTTTTTGCTGATCCCGTCCTCTGCAAACAGCGCAGATGGCGTTACTGCTACTGCCAGCCCCAACAAAATCCCACGCGAAATGTGATTTACGGCCATAAACGTATCCTCAGACTCTATAACGAGTCCATCTTATTATTAGTAAAAACAGGACTGTAAAGATATGTAGCGTAAAGACATATCTTTACATAAAGAATCATCCGTTTGGATGAAGAGGTATCTAACTGAGGAAGCAGACACCCGAAGCCTAGCGCCTATGAATATTCACTATGTCCGGTAGCACACCGGCACATAACACAAGTTAAGCCTCGGCACCGCGCATCGTTTTTTCTGCGCGTACCAGCCAGCCGATAAACCTAAACGACTTCGCCAGCAATAAATTCCATGGTTTCAACAGAAACGTCGAAATTATCGGCGTGACCAATCATCAACGTTGTTACGTCTGACTTTTTCCAATCTTGCAGCCGCTCGCGAATGCGCTCCTTGGGACCAAGCAGGGAGATCTCATCGACCAAGGCGTCCGGTACCGATTTAATCGCTTCATCATGCTTACCGGCATACCAGAGATCCTGTACTTTCTGCGCTTCGTCACCAAAGCCCATACGACCCATCAGATTCTTATGGAAATTATCTTTTTTAGCACCCATGCCACCCAAATACAGCGCCATAGTCATTTTGCCGGGATACATCGCCTCTTCAAGATTGTCGTTCAAAATGCAGTTCACCATCGCATTGATCTCAAAACCCTCGGGCTTAGCCGCCAAGCTATCGTCAAAAATATTCATGCGATAGGGCGAAACAAAGATTGGCATCCAACCGTCAAATCGCTCAGCAGCTAGAGCAATATTTTTCGGGCCTTCTGCCCCCAGAAATACCGGAATTTTCTTACGCAGCGGGTGTGTGATACTTTTTAGCGGTTTACCAAGCTCTAGGCTGTCTGGCCCAACATAGGGTAAATTATATTGCGCGCCGCTGTATTCGACAGGCGCTTCGCGGGCAATGACTTGCTGGAAAATATCCAACCACTCCCGTGTACGCTCAAGCGGCCGCTTAAATTGCTGACCATACCACCCTTCCACTACTTGCGGGCCAGAAACACCAACACCCAAACAGAGGCGACCATTGGAAATATGATCCAAGGTCAATGCCGACATTGCAGCGCACACTGGCGTGCGCGCGGAGATTTGCATAACCCCGGTGCACAAACGAATTTTACTGGTCGTCGCCGCTATTGCGGCCAAGGGCGTAAAGCAGTCGGAGCCGTATGCCTCGGCAGTAAATACCGAGTCAAAGCCAAAGGCCTCAGCTTTTTGTGCCAATTCAATAAAACGATCGGTTGGATTTTTCTGCCAATAGCCAAGATGCAAACCGAGTTTCATATACGCCTCTTTATTCTTCTATTATGTTAATTCGCTTATAACGGCAGAGGGAAAATAGCATCCATTACTTTCGCTAAATACCCGATCCCCGCCGAGTACTTAGCGATAAACATCGCAATACTCGGCGAAGGTCCGGCGCGATCACACTAACCTACTAAGCCCTCAGCAGACGACTTACTTAGCGATACGCTTTATTACCAAAGGCAGATCATCAACCGGCTTAGGCAGTGGTACGGTCTGCATTTTACTGCTGAAATCGTCTGCCAAGTGGAATTCATACTCTCGCAAAAATTGGTGCATAAAGTTTTTTACTTGCATCAGTGCAAAGTGCATCCCTATACATTTATGTGCACCGCCGCCAAACCCGACCCAGCTGAATGAGTGACGTTTATGTTCGTTCCGCGGCTCCAACCAACGATCGATATCAAACTTAAGCGGCTCGTCCCAGTACTCTTCCATGCGGTGGGTATGCTGCGGCGCCAAAAACAAAATAGTATTAGCCGGAATCTTATATCCGCCCAACTCACAATCATTAATTGTACGGCGCTGCATCATCATGACCGATGGATGTAGGCGCAAAGCCTCTTTTACAGCCACTTCCATCAGCGGCATATTTTCGAGATCTTCGTAATCCAAGTAAGGCTTGTCAATTGCCAGCGCCTCTTCACGCAGGCGCTGCTGTAATTCTGGATTTTGACCCAGGTGAAATAGCATGTGACTCAATGCGCTGGTCGTGGTGTCGTGGGCAGCGAACAACAAAAAGCTCATGTGCGCGATAATATCTTCATTTGAGAAGTACTCGCCGTCTTCGGTCTTCTCGCGGCAAAAATAACTAAATGTATCCGTGCCGTCACCGTTGCGACGCTCTTCGATCAGGCTGCCAAAGAATTCGATAAGATAGCGTTCGCCGATTTTACCTTTGCGAAACTTAGTGCCGGGCCAGTCCTTAGTGACGATACCCATCAAACCGTCAGTAATATCCAAAAATGCTTTATTGAGTTTAGCCGCGCGCTCATCGTTTTCGTGCAAACCCACAAAAATTTGCGCCGCGACATCAAGTAGAATTTTCTTGATTGCCGGGAAAAACAGCAGTTCGCCTTTCTCACCCCAACCACCAATACCTTCAGCGATCATCGGCCCCATGGTGCCGATATAACCTTTCATTGCGTCATTTTTAAATGCCGACTGCATCATACGGCGCTGGAAGCGATGATCTTCGTGATCACGCAGTAACAACGCGCCTTTGTAAAAACGCCCCAGCGAGCCCATATAGCCCATTTCCGCCGAGAAATTTTTATCTCTATCCAGCATGATTTCTTTATATAGATCGGGACCAATCAGCAGGGCCCCGCGGAAGCCCGCCAAGCCAAAGCGGCTCACATTGCCGAATTCCTTGTACTGGTGATCGATAGTGCCGTACAAGTCCTTCACCAGCTGAAATGTCTGACCAATGATAGGTAAACCAAAGGAACCCGGAATATGATCCAAATTCTCGTTGTTTTTACATTCTTTATAGTTTTGGTTAACTGCAGTAGCCATATTCAGCCCTCCGAAGGGGGATTATTGTGATGTTATTTGTGAGCAATCATAGGCGTGGGCCTCATACATATCAAGCGTCCGATATGAAATTTTCGTCATATTAGGTATATTATCCGTCTCGCACTCATTTCGACTGGCCGTATCCAGCAAGCAAGGGCACCACATTGAGGAAAGTAGACCACGACACCCGCCGCGCAGAAGTCGCCGGTGCCGCCGCAAAACTAATCGCTAACAAAGGCTTAGAAGCGCTAACAACGCGGGCGCTAGCAAAAGAACTTAAATGCTCTATTGGCGTGCTATCGCACTATTTCAGTAGTAAAGAAGAGATAGTAATAGCCGCATTCCGCTGGGCAGACCAACGCATAGACCTGCGCATGCAAGAAGCCATCACCAACGAAGAACAAAACATTGGCTCCTTTGTGCCCGTTATCAAAGCCGGCCTGCCCCTCGACGAAGAATCTGATCTCGAGTGGCGCGTGCGCCTAAACCTGCATACTTTCGCGCTTACTCACGCCGACAGCCTTGAAGCAGAGCGCGATAAAAACAATCAATTTCGAGAGCTAATGGTGATCATGATTGCCAATATGCAGGCCATCGATCAAATTCGCGGCGATATTAGCGCCAGCGATATCACCAGCATTGCCTTTGACCTCGTTAACGGCATGGCCAAAAATCTTTTGATGTGCCCCTTTGATGAGCGGGAGGCAAAAGCGGAGTACTTATTTCGGCTAATCGATGTGCTCAAGGGCCCTGCGGCCGCGTAGTTCAATGCGGATACCCAAGCCGCGCTGGGTATCCGCTAACATTACCTGGACTTTGCAATCACCTCATTGGCATACCAGCTCATCATGCCGACCTTTTCTTCAATTGATTTATCGTCAGCTTCCGAGGCATAGACGTCACGAAAAGCAACGAGCACCTCGTCGACGCCTATATCCTCTAAACGCTTGATGCCGTCGGCGCTGTAGGCCTCCGCCGTCATTGCTTGAAATTCAAAGGGAAGATGGTCACGGCCATACTCTTTACGGAATTCATTTATTTTATCAATCATGCCTTTAATCGAGTCGAGCTCACCACCTGCTGCAATCCAGCCATCACCCAATCTGGCTGCGCGACGCAGTGCCGGAATTGAATGTCCGCCGACCAATATTGGGGGGCGCTGGCTAGGCACCGGGCACAATTTAATCTCCGGCAACTCAAACATCTCGCCTTTGTAGCCAAAATACTCGCCGCTCATCAAGCCATTAATGATTTCGATCATTTCATCCATGCGCTTACCGCGCTTGGCCCATGCAACGTTGGTCACTTCAAAATCTTCAGCCCACGGACTAATGCCAACGCCATACACAAAACGGTTACCGCTCAGCACCGCAAGTGTCGACAAAGATTTGGCGATTAAGGCCGGCTCATGCACAGCGAGCTTGTGCACCGAGGTTGAGAAACGGATTGACGTTGTTAGTGCAGCCAAGTGGGCAGTAAGTAAAAACGGCTCTAAAAATGGCACCCCATCTAAAAACTCACGGCTACCGTCAGCGTTGTAGGGATATTTGGAGCTCGCTTCTTTCGGGTAACAAATGCTATCGGGCATTGTAATTGTGTCGAAGCCCAGTCGCTCGGCCTCTAACGTCAGGGGCACATATTGCTCCTGCGGACACATACTGTGATGGTAGGCAAACTTCATCGCTAATCCCTTCCCCTATCATTATTGTTTTAAACCAACCCACGCGGGCCAGCAATAAGCAGATTAATACAAAGATTCGGTCTGCGCCTCACCCAAATGGCGCAGCAAATCGACAAATACGGGCTATACTTAGATTTATATTTGCGTAGGGAAGCGCGGATAATTTAACGGCCATTCAGCATCTAACACGGTTTATAAGTTTAGCTTTTTTGCTAAGCTGAGCAATAACTTAGAATAAGACTGGCCGCCAAAATCAAGTGGTAACAACATGAATGGAAGCACTGTAAAAGACAGCCGCAGCCTGCGCACCCGTGAAATGCTAATTCGCACCGCCGAGCAGCTTTTTGCGGAACAAGGTTATGAAGCCGTATCGGTGAATACCATCACCCGAGATGCCAAGCAAAACAACCGCAATGCGGTGCAATATCACTTTGGTGGCAAAACGGGTCTATTGCAGGCTATTTTCGATAAACACGGTCCCAGCGTAGCCGCAAAACGGGCAGCCCTTATCGACGCCTTTGCCACGACACAGCCTGTTGCGCGACTCCTCGCCACGGCAATAGTGAAACCGCTACTCGACAAATTAGAAGACCCCGATGGCGGTGAGGCCTATTTGCATATCAGCGCCGAACTTATTGCCAGTAACACGCTAGGCTACAGTTTGCCCGGTGCGCACCCACTGCAAATACCTCGGGAGACAAAACTTGCTAAACTGGCAGCGAATCAGCTGACGCATCTACCGCCAGAAGTAGGTCAACAACGGATTTTAATGATGAATGTACTCGCCTTTCACGGTATATCAGACCACGCGCGAATGCGTAAAAACCGGCAACTAGAACCGATGATGCGTGACACCGACTTTATGGCCAGCAACCTTATCGACAGCATTACTGCCATGTTAGAAGTTCAGCCATCAGCAAACACTTTACAAATACTTGAGCAGCGTCAAAGCATATAACCCACAACGGACAACTACTTGGAATAAAACAGCAAATTTATGCGTTTTACTTTTTTAGGCACAAGTGCCGGCACACCAACCGCACAGCGCAATGTCACCGCTCTGGCGCTGAACATCGACGACAATCGTGAATGGTACTTAATCGACTGCGGAGAAGGTACCCAGCATCGCCTGCTGCACAGCCACCACTCCAGCGCGAAACTTAAGGCCATATTCATTACGCACGTTCACGGCGATCACTGCTACGGACTCCCTGGGCTCATTGCTAGCGCCAATATGAGCGGCCGCACCGATGCCCTCACGATCTGCGCGCCCGATGGCATTGAACAATACATTCGCGCAACCTTCGCCCATACCGACGTTCACAATCTGCGCTTCCCACTTAATTTTGTACGCAGCGATGCAGACGATTTTCACTACTGCGATAATGCGATCGACGTCAGCGCCATCGCCATGTCGCACCGCGTGCCTTGCTTCGCCTACCACATAAAAGAGATACCACCGACCCACATCGACGAAGCCAAACTCGAAGCCCTAGGCGTTCCCCGCGGCCCGCTGTGGCATCAATTACAACAGGGTCAGGACGCGATTTTAGACAACGGCGACACCGTGCATGCATGCGCGGTTTGCACGCCGGCGTGGCCAGCACGCAAAATGGTGGTAGGTGGCGACAATGATCAGCCTAGCTTGCTTCATAACGCACTACAGGACTGTGATCTACTGATTCACGAAGCGACTTTTACCGAAGACATCCTTGCCAAAGTCGGCCCCCAATACATGCACAGTACTGCAGCGATGGTCGCCAAAACCGCCGCCGATACCAATTTGCGCCACCTAATTCTGACCCATTTCAGTCAGCGCTACCGCAGCGGCAACTCCTCAAAAAACAAGCACAAGAATCAACACACCGTTAGTGACTTATACAAAGAAGCCCGCCAGCTTTACCAAGGCAATTTACTGCTCGCAGAAGACCTACAAAGCTTTCAACTAGAAAAAAACAAGCGTTTGGTGAAATTGTAACGCCCTACATCGGAGTGGGCGATACCTCACCAAACTGAGGTATCTTCCCCACCCAGCCCGCTTCAACTCAATAGTCAGCGTGTTTCGGCGTCCGCGGGAATGGAATAGCGTCGCGAATATTATCCATGCCGGTAATATAGTTCAGCAGACGTTCAAAACCCAGGCCAAACCCCGCGTGGGCAACTGTGCCGTAGCGACGTAAATCACGATACCACTCCAAGCCCGTCAGCCCCTGCGCGGCCATACGCATATCCAATACGTCTAGCCGCTCTTCTCGCTGGGCGCCACCAATTATTTCGCCAATACCTGGCGCCAAGACATCCATAGCCGCTACCGTTTTCCCGTCATCATTAAGTCGCATATAAAACGCCTTAATGTCCTTCGGGTAATTGGTGACAATTAGCGGTCCACCAACATGCTCCTCACACAAATAGCGCTCGTGCTCCGACTGCATGTCTAGCCCCCAGCTCACTGGATATTCGAACTTTTTACCTGACTTTTCTAAAATCTTAATTGCGTCGCTGTAGTCCATGCGCTCAAACGGTGTGTTTGCCACCTGCTGTGCGCGCGCCAAAACGCCCTCGTCGACAAACTGATTAAAGAAGGCAAGATCGTCTTCGCAATGCTCCAATACCTGAGCCAATAAGTAGCGCAAAAAATCTTCAGCCAAAGCCGCGTCATCGTCCAAATTAGCAAAGGCGATTTCCGGCTCTACCATCCAAAATTCCGCGAGGTGCCGGCTCGTATTGGAGTTTTCCGCCCGGAACGTCGGGCCAAAGGTGTAAACCTTAGACATTGCCAAGCAATAAGCTTCGGCATTGAGCTGGCCGGATACGGTTAGAAACGCTTCTTTGCCGAAAAAATCAGCGCCGAAATCAACCCCGCCCTGCTCCGTTCGCGGTAAATTCATCAAATCAAGGGTACTAACTCGAAACATCTCACCCGCGCCCTCGCAGTCGCTCGCGGTAATCAGCGGAGTATTAATCCACTGAAAACCACGTTCGTAAAAATAGCGGTGGACGGCATTCGCCAACACAGTACGCACCCGCGTAATGGCGCCAAAGGTGTTTGTGCGTGGCCGCAAATGTGCCACGGTGCGCAAATATTCAAAACTGTGGCGTTTCTTGGCAATAGGATAGGTATCGGGATCATCAACCCAACCGCACACCTCAATTCCTGCGGCCTGAATTTCAAAGCTCTGCCCTTTCCCTTGGGACTCAACTAGCAGGCCCTTTGCGATCACCGAACAACCCGCGGTTAGACGCAACACATCATCGCGATAATTCGCCAGCTCACCGGGTGCCACCAACTGAATAGCCGCCTGCGCCGAACCGTCGTGGACCGCCAAAAAGGAAAAGCCACCTTTGGAATCACGCCGACTGCGTATCCAACCGCGTACTTCTACTTCGCTACCCGCTGCGACTTCGCCGGCCAACAAGGATTTAATCGATACCACGGTCATAGGGTCTCCAAGTGTGTCGAGGGAAAATCTGAACGGCCGCTATTATAGGCCGCCGTTGTCGTATTACGTAAATCTAGACTGCATTCCTTTGAAAAAACACAGAAACCCGTCCACGCGGAAATACCAGCAACAATATCCGCTCCCACAATGCCAAATTTACCGCTACAGTAAAAACAGTTGCCACCACTTCAGTAAAGCAAATGGGGACCCCATGCAGGCCACGAATTTCATTGCCCACCGCGGATGGCGTCAGCACTATCCTGAGAATACCTTAATTGCTTTTCAACAGGCGCTCGCCGCCGGTGCACTGAATATCGAACTGGATATTCAGCTTAGCGCCGACGGCGTACCATTTGTATTTCACGACGCGAATTTACAGCGAATGTGTGGCTGCGATGGACTGATCTGGGATTTGAGTGCCAAGGAATTACTGACACTAAACGCCGCTGAGGCCAGCCGCCTTGGCAAGCAATTCGCGACCAATCCAATGTGCCCCTTGAGCGATATAGTATCCTTACTGCAAAACTACCCAGCGGCAAACGCTTATGTGGAAATTAAAGCAGAAAGCCTAAGTCAGTTTGGCGCGGCTGCAGTGGTCGACGCAGTAATTAACACACTAAGACCCGTAGCCGATCGTTGCTTACTCATTAGCTTTGAACTCGACGCATTACTGTATGCCTTGCATGAAGGCTGGGAACGCTTTGCCGCGGTCTTCGATTACTGGCCAGATTGGCAACAGAGCCTTTTAGCAGAGCTAAACCCCGAGGTCATTTTTTGCGACAAACACTGCATACCCGCGAGCAGCGATTTACGCCAGCTACCATGGCCACTTTTAGTCTATGAGGTTGGTACCTTACAAGAAGCCAAAGATTGGTTTGAACGCGGCGCGGTAGCTATAGAAACGTTTTTGGTGGGTGAAATGCTACGGGATTTTAATCTAAGCCCAACCGCTAGCGAATTAATCGCTAAGGCAAGCACGAAATAAACTAGGCATTCGCATTAAAAAATCCGTCAAAAATCCTGTATTACAAGGATTTAACCCCTGCGCCATGATTACAGGGCCTTAACCGCCAGCTAAACTATAGGTAATACAAGGGCTAAGTCCTTGTATTTACACGCCTAGACACATGACCAGAGAATTAAAAAATGCTGTAAAACGCCTCGTCTAGGCCAAACACGCCCGGCGATCAGTAACCCAATAAAATATGGATTCTTCGTATACTGGCTACGTCATCAAGACACACACAAACAGTTAACGGAGAAACACCATGAACCATTTACAAACAGCTACCGAAACTCACAGCCTCGATGCCTTTGCTGAACTCGCAGCCAAATACAGCTTACTGACCATTGTAGCCATTGGCGTTATTGCGAGCTTTGCCGGTCTAGGTTGAGCCATCGACTCCCACAGGAGAAAACTATGAACAGCACAAGCTGCACTACCCGCGACACCTTAAACGAACTTGCGCAACAAGGCGCAAAATTCAGCCTGATCTCCATCGTACTTACCGGGCTATTTTATTGCGTTGCCGCACTCTATTAAGTTAAGCGAATACATCACCATCACCGCTTACTTAAATTAGATGTGAAATTTGCCGCCGCCACTGGCGGCAAATTTATTCCCCTTTAAAGAAACAATCCCTTTTTACCACTCTTGCCAGCATCAGCCATCCACGCCACACTAGTGCAAGCTTGTTATGAAAACGAGCCCAAACCCTAAAAGCGGCAAACATGAAACCGATATTCCAATCTAATTACATCTTACTCAGCACCAAAAAACGCGATGGCAGCTTTGTCGCCACCCCTGTGTGGTGCGCTGGTGACGAAAAATCACTGTACGCGTATTCTGCCGGCGACGCTGGAAAAGTGAAGCGCCTGCGCAATTTTAGCGAATGCAAAATTGCCGCCTGCACAGTGTTAGGGAAACGCCTTAGCGAAGATCAATCCGCCACGGGCTATTTGTTAAATGCGGAAGAAAGCACAATTGCCTACCGGACATTGGTGAAAAAGTACGGCTTACAAATGCGCCTTCTCGACTTAGGCGCCAGCATCACTGGCCGCAAAAAGAGCCGAGCATTTATCCGCATTGCGCTAAGCTAAGCCACCTGTCGAATTGCCAATATTACTTGTCAGTTCGGCCATTGACGCTATGCGGGGCTTAGCCTAATTTACTGCTTTTAAACTCTGTTGGAGAAACCGCTGTGCGTACCCTAAATCAGTGGCTTGATGAATACGACGCCTCACACCAAAACCCGCGGAACAAAACCATTCACATCTGGTGTGTTCCCGCGATCGCCGTATGCACCGTAGCCCTGCTGTGGCTAGTGAGCATCCCCTACACCGACGCTAATCTCGGCCAAATACTGTTAATTGGGGCGATGTTTTTTTACGGCTATTTATCCATCCGCTTAGCCTTAGGCATGCTGCCATTTGTGCTCATTCTCGCTGCGGGTATCATGCTCTACCAAGCCTACGTCCCTCTCGCACTATGGATTCCCGCCGGCGCAATATGGATTATCGCTTGGATAATGCAGTTTGTTGGCCATAAAGCCGAGTCTCAACAACCGTCATTCTTCACTAATATTTTATTTTTACTCATCGGCCCGCTGTGGATTCTTGGCTCGGTTTACCAAAAACTCGGCATCCAGTTCCGCGAGGCTTAGTCTCAGCCTCAATTTACTCGGGCAAGCGACAAAGCAAATGTACGTAGCGACCCAGCGCCCAAAAGGGCTCTTGGTCGCCGTACTGCCACTCCAAAGCAAGCACGTCATCTACACTGCGCTCGGCTCGCACGGCGCGGGGCATTAAATCGTAAACCAAGCGAATTCCCCGCCTGGCGACAATTTCCAAGCCCGCCGCCTCAAGGGTGGCTATCACTTCTTGGGGCTGACGCGGCGCGGGTGGCGTAAGCCCGCCGGGGTGACCAGCAAAATCCCGGTCACGCAGCTTATACAAATTACCCTTGGCCATATTGCTAAGAATCAAGGCATTGAGATTATAAAACATCAATGACAAATGGGCACCGGGACGCATCCCTGCGACCAAAGCCGCGATCACATCTTGTGGCTCAGCCACCCATTCAAGCACGGCATGGCAAAGCACTAAGTCAAAAGACAGATGCGTGGCTATGAAGGAATCCGTCATTGCCTGAATTGAGCCGTGGGTCAACGACACCCGCTCATCAAACCCCGCTGCCGCAATATCCTGCGCGGCGATCGCCAGCATATCAGCTGATATGTCGTTCAGCTGCACCTTATGACCGAGCTCAGCAAGACGAATGCTCATCTGGCCCAAACCGCCGCCGGCATCCCAAACCTGCAGATTAGACGATTGATTCAGCACCGGCAGCTGCGTCATTAATTCACGCCAGCACAGCGCTAATCGCAACTCGCCTTTGGGGTTGCCATAGATGTTTTTGCGGAAACGATCTGCAATGCCATCAAAATTCCGATCGTTCATACTGCCCCATGCTTTATGGAAAAGTGCGGAGCTTAAGCAAGGCAGGGCAAAAGCTCAACGCATAAAAAAACCGGAGCAATTACTTGCTCCGGTTTTTAGAATTTCGACATCCGATGTCGCACCCAATCCGTTGAATGCCTTGGCCTTCCAGACAATTGCTATTATCCTCTTTTTTTACAGATTCAATAGTGGAAAACACCTGCAGCTAACGTGGGATATCTCCTACAGCTATGTCTCTTTGCTCCCCGCGTGCGCATTAATATGGCGCTAAGCATCTAAATCGGGAATCAAATCGTCCTTAAGCCGTACAATATCGTCCTTAATACGCAATTTTTCCTTCTTAAGTCGCTGAAGCAATAACTGATTCTGATAAGGGTTGGCGGCCAACTGCGTTATTTCTTCGTCTAATGCTCGGTGGCGGACTTGTAACAGTAAAATACGCGCACTGATAGATTGAATATGATCCATATTAAGCAGTATTCCAATAAGAACAACAGGAGCGGAACATTCACTTTTTACGCTGCGCACGCCATATAAACAAGCCCCTCACCTCCATCCTGAGAATTTATACTGATCATTTTCGTCATTAGCAATTGATTGCATCCGCCATTGTTCACAACCAAGGGCTCCGCAATACTCATGTCATCAATTTATGGCGCACCCCATTTACGTGCCACCCGCAGGTAGAGGCTAATAATGTATACAGATATATGTAAAAAACTTGGCATTGAGTACCCCATTTTCGCGTTCACACATTGCCGTGACGTCGTTGTAGCGGTAAGTAAGGCCGGCGGTATTGGCGTACTTGGCGCCGTGGGCTTTTCACCCGAGGAACTCAAGGCAGAGCTGGACTGGATCGATGAACATATCGGCGATCTGCCCTACGGCGTGGACATTGTTATTCCGCAAAAGTACGAAGGCATGGGCGACATGAGCCCCGAAGACCTGGAAAAAGAGCTTTGGAAAATGGTGCCTCAAGGCCACATCGACTTCGCCCAAAAATTACTCGCCGACGCAGGGGTACCGGAATGGCCTGACGGCAGTCACAGCATGGGTCTACTGGGCTGGACCGAAGCAACTGCTACCCCACTGCTGATGGAAGCCCTTACCCGACCAAAATGTAAACTGATCGCCAACGCGCTAGGCACACCGCCTGCAGATAAGGTCAAAATGATACAAGACAGCGGCCGCTTAGTCGGCGCTCTTTGTGGTCGTGTAAAACAAGCAAAAGCCCACAAGGACGCCGGTCTGGACTTTATCGTAGCGCAAGGTGGTGAAGGCGGCGGCCACGCAGGCGATGTCGGTTCAGTAGTACTCTGGCCGCAATGTGTTGAAGCAGCTGCGCCCGTTCCGGTACTCGCCGCTGGCGGTATCGGCACAGGTCAACAAATGCTCGCTGCAATGAGCATGGGTTGCGCTGGCGTGTGGACCGGTTCACTGTGGCTCACCGTTGAAGAAGCACACGCCGAACCAGCACAAAAAGAATCGCTACTTAAAGCCAGCAGTGAGGACACTGTTCGCTCCCGCTCGTGGACAGGCAAGACCTGCCGGATGTTGAAAAATGAATGGACGGAAGCCTGGGATCGCGCTGATACCCCAGACCCACTCGGTATGCCACTGCAGGGCTTAGTCAGCGGCGACGGTATTCGCCGTACCGCCCGCTATGCCTCTTCTGGTGATTGCCAAAAAGTTGCTTTCAACCCTGTTGGTCAGGTTGTTGGGCAAATAAATCACGTTGAATCCACGCGGACAGTGATTTTCAGGCTCATTAATGAGTATGTAGACGCCCTAGAGCGGATAAACAACTTGATGCCTGAGAACTAAAACGCCAACGCCGACCAGCGATCATGCAGATCGCTGGTCGCTATAACTACTACCTTATGTGTCAGCACGATCAGCTAAAACCCGCTCCACAGTATCTACAATAACCTGCGTTTGCCGATCCACCTCAATGTTGACCCAGTCACCAAGGCTTTTTTGGCCTAAATTCGTCACCCGCAGCGTTTCCGGAATTAAACACACGCTAAACGTAGCCTCCTCACGCTTAAAATCCGCTACCGTCAAGCTACAGCCGTTAACGCCAACAAAACCTTTTTTAAACACATACTTAGTCAACTGCGGTGGTAAGCGAAAATGCAGGGTACAGTTGTTCTCTGTTTGTTCAATGGCAATAATTTCTGCGCAGCCATCCACGTGACCAGATATATTATGTCCGCCAATCTCTGCGCCTTGCTTGGCTGAACGCTCAACGTTTACCAAGTCGCCTACGTCTACGCCCCCCAGGGTCGTCGTTTTGAGGGTTTCCTGCATTGCATCAAAACTGAGCTGATTGCCATTAATTTCGGTGACGGTCATGCACACGCCGTCTAAGCCGACACTCGCGCCAATATTCAATTCTTCTAGTAATTCTGGCGGTAGCTCGATTAAAAATTGGTGTAAGCCTGGCTTACGTACTACCGACGTCAGCGGGTAAGCCCCGTGAACAATTCCCGTATACATGGTTTTCACGCCTATTTTGCGTTACAAGACATTAACTTATATTGAAGCTATGCTGCGAATGCCGCATTATGCCCTCTCCAATAATAAGGGCAAAGGCTTCACTTACTATGAACAATTTTGGCAAAGTATTTATGCTGGTGTTTTGGCTGTGTTTTACGGTGAACTTCTTCGTTCCACTGCTTGGCGAATACAGCATGTGGTTGCAATGGGGTGGCATTCTCATCGCAGTTGCCCACTTCGTTGAATGCATTGTCTTTCGTAAACAGGTCAACGCGAACTACACCAACCCTGCAGAAGGCTATTTAGTGGTTATGTTGTTTGGCGCCTTGCGCACCGGGGAATGGATGCGTAAAGCTCGCTAGCACTCCACAGATACCTCAAAATACTACTCTCTACGGTGCTATGACCGGGCTGCGAGCTATTCGCGGCAGACCGGTCATAGCACCGCGACTCGAGAACTGCTAGGATTAATTTTTCAGCTTTGCGCGTCAGGACAAATTCATGAAACGGGTAATTTTTAATCAGAAAGGCGGTGTCGGCAAAACCAGCATTACCTGTAATTTAGCCGCTATTAGCGCATGGAAAGGTTTTAAAACCTTGGTAATCGACCTCGATATCCAAGGCAATAGTAGCGAATACCTGATTGGTACCCAATTCCGTGATTTAGAAGACAATGCCGCCGACTTTTTTAAGCAGAAATTATCCCTGTTTGGCAAAAGCAAAGAAGCTGCGGACTGCATTTACGAGACAGAATTTGAAAATCTCTACCTTATGCCGTCCCACCCCGAGCTCGCGGTAATCGAGCGGGAGCTAGAAACCCGCCATAAAATTTACAAACTGCGCGACGCCTTGAACAAGCTGCAGGCAGAGTACGAACACATTTATATCGATACCCCGCCAGCGCTAAATTTCTACAGTCGCTCAGCACTCATTGCAGCGGACAGCCTGCTAATTCCCTTTGACTGCGACAGCTTCTCGCAAGGCGCACTTATGGGCCTAATGGATACCGTGGAAGAAATCCGCGAAGACCACAACGAGGCGCTCAAGCTCGAAGGGATTGTCGTTAATCAATTTCAATCCCAAGCCAGCCTGCCAACACAGCTAATTGAAAGCATGAAGCAAAACGGCCTCCCTATTTTTGAGCAGTACTTGAGCAGTTCAGTGAAAATGAAGGAATCACGTAGCCGACAAAGCCCGATGATTCATTTTGCGCCGTCCCACAAGCTCACCCAACAATTACTTAACCTGCACGACAGCCTAGGCGGCAGTAATACCGCCAGCGCAGCGCGTATAGCCTGAGACTAAACGGTAAATTTAGGGCGCTGCGGCGCCCAAGCCCACCTTGCCATTTTTATTGATCGTTATATCCCCCAAGCCAAAATTCTCGACCGCTGCGGTCAAGCTCAATTGATAATCTAAATCTGGCTGCACACTCGCCATAATCGCCCGCAACACGCCCAGACCACTAAGTAAGTTAACCTCAACGGGCACCACGATCTGCGTACGACCATTCGCCGGCAGACTAAAAGACTCATTTAAGCTTCCCCCAGCTAAGGCCTGACCCTGTAAGCTCAGCTGGTAGCGCAAGCGACCTAAGTTCACTGCAAAGCTATTAGGGTTATCTAACTGCAGTCCCACTAACAACGTCTGCTGAAAGCCATTGGCTGGCGCCATTTTAATGTGGGTAATAGCAACTTGGGGTTCGGCTATGGGATTAAAAGCCGCACACGCCGAGAGTAGCAGACCGACAGTTATCGCAATGACCGCTTTAAATTTCATCATATCGCTACCTGAACTAATTCATATTTTTGGCATAAAAAAGGGGCACCAACTTTGGCGCCCCTACTTTGGTCGAAACCTGATTACTGCGTAGGCAGCATTTCAATTTCAACGCGACGATTTTGCTCACGACCGGAGGCCGTGCTGTTGTCCGCAATAGGATCACGTGGGCCGAGGCCAGTGGTACGGATACGGCTTGCCGCAACACCTTGATTCATAAAGTAGCGACCAACGCTGCTGGCACGCTGCTCAGACAGACTTTGGTTGGTCTGAAATGAACCGGTAGAATCGGTGAAGCCATTGATTTGCATCAGCGTTTTATCAAACTCTTTGGCAACCAAAACCACACTATCTAAGACATTATGAAAACCACCTTTGATTGCAGAGCTGCCAGTGTCAAACGTGATATTGCCAGGCATAATCAGCTTAATGCTGTCACCAACGCGCTCAACACGAACACCGGTACCTTCCAGACGCGCACGCAATTTGGCCTCTTGGCGATCCATATAATAACCGTAACCGCCACCTGCTGCTGCGCCAACAACTGCACCCTGTAAAGCGCCTTTCTTACGATCATCTTTACTCGCAACTGCCGCACCCAATACAGCGCCACCTAAGGCACCCCAGCCCGCGCCTTTAGCGGTATTGCTGGTCTTTTCTTCGCCGGTATACGGATCAATACTGCAGGCAGTAGCAAAGACAGCCGCGACCATTAAAGCGCTCCAACGGCCTGCCTTTATAGAAATATTCATCAGTTAACCCCTTTTGTTTTTGATCAAATCTTTATTGCCTAATGATGACACAGGCATTAGCCAAAAAAACTGCCACTATTCACAGCAATAAACCACAAATACTATGAACTTAGCTTATATTCAACACGTCGACTATGACAGTTGTAAGCATAGACTAGTTCATTGGTGTCGGCGCGCGCCACTGACCATCACCATCTGCATCAATGTAAATAGGATTCGTCAGCGCTATTGGCGCCAAATCAGGCATTAGCGCCCTATAGACCGGCCCGGGCTCTCCTTCGACCTCTACTACTACATAGGCATCACCATCGGCAATAAGGTCAACCACCTTGTGGTCCCCCGCCGAGGCTTTTAACTGCCGGTATATCTTACCGTTAACCCAGACCGTCAATTTACTTACTGGCACCCATGGCGCGGCATCTATTTGCACATGCAGCTCGCCACGCCCACCACGAAACTGCCCGCCCAAACCAACATCTTCACGATCACTGCGCAGAGTCACCGCCAATAATGGCCCAGTAGTCATAAAGCTGCGGCCGCTGCGAACTGCATCAGTCAACAAGTGCTCGTCGAGGGGCAGCTTGCCCGCCCCCGGCAAATAGACATAATTCCGCGGCGCAGCAACCACGCTGCGCAGACCGTGAGAATCACTATTGCCGGTTGCGGCACGGCGCGCGCCCTGATTCAGCAAAGAAAACCAGTCGTCGCGTATCTGGTGGTACACAGCGAACTCCGCGCCGTTTAGCACTTCGATCACATCAAAATCAATATCACGAAAGCCAGAAACCGGGTCGGTACTCAGCAAACTTTCATTGTTTACACTGCTCAGCGATTGCAATGGGTCATAGGGTTGGCCGACAGATAGATGGTCGAAAAACGCGAGATCAACATCCAATGGGTCAGCCGCACGTGGGTGATTTAGCTGAAATAGCGCCTTGGGTGCCGTTTTTTTAACGCCGGCAATCACCTCTCGAAGGCTGCTATTCTCTACCTTGGGAGCCCCGCCGGAAAAAGCGTCGGGATTAGCCCGCAGCGGGAAAGCATTACTATGCCCCACTGTGTAGGGCGCTTTTGCCGTCCTTGACATACCGGTTAGCTCGGCACCTACGATGACTTGAACTTGCTCAGTCAAATCCATCGCGGCCACGCGGTCACGATGATCGACCAAACGGTTATGTTCACTCGCCACGAGAATCTCTGCGCCCTGTGCCACAAAACTGCGCAAGCGCTCATCGAAGGGTAAAATTGAATCGAAGCTGGCGCCGCTGTGCACATGGAGATCCGCTGAACGCCAATCTTCACTCTCCCAAATACGGCGAGGCGGAATAATTGGCAGCTGACTAGTTTTACCGGCAACAATGGTGAGCAAGTACTCCCGAACATCATATTCCAAACCACGACTACTCAGAACACGATACTGGCCCGGCGGTAAATCTATTTGATCGGGGTCTGAATCCACCCCTGCCAAATCAATCCTATTACGCCGCATTGTTCCCGGCAGGGAGACACCCGCTTTAGTGAAGCCCAACAAATCATTGCCAAACTCAGGGTTCGCGGTGTCACCAATACCAAAAAATGACAAACTCATTGCACTGCCGCTAGGCAAGCTCAATATGCCCTTCTTTTTAAAAACCCAGCGACCGCTGTCATTTCGCGCATCAATAAGCGAAAGCTCCCGGGTCATTTTTTGTCCCCAAGGCGAGCTCGCCTGCACTTTTACCCACTGCGAGTGTTTAGGCAAACGAATATTAAAACTACCGTCAGCCGCAACGCGGCCCTGGCTAACTGGACGATCATCTTGGTCCCATATGGCTACCGACACCGCATTGTCATTGACATAGCCGCGCAGCATGGGCCCCTGATAAATCTGATCAGTGACGGCTGCCACGTCACTCCGCGCACCAACCACCAATCTAAATTTAGACAGTAGTTTTTCGCCGACATGAATATCCATAAATTGGTTTTGCAGCATCGACAACCAATTTAACCGCTCGCTCTGCAGCCACAGCGGTCGACTCATCCACCCATGCAAACTGTAGTGGGGGAATACGGCCAAGAAGCGAGGTAGTGGCTGACGGCTGCCGTTTTTGGTAATGAGTTCCGCGGACTGCAATTGCACGCCATAACTCACTTGGCTGTCATAAGTGTTGGCGCCAACCAGAATATTCCAATCGCTGGGCAGCATTCCAGCAAGCAAGGACGACACTTTATTGCGGTCAATTGCAGGGTGTGCAAAACCCAAGCTGGCATCAGGAACATAACTCGACAAACTAAATGGGGTTAACGAACGCTGGGAGTAAAGGGTAAACAAGCCGCTCATGTGCACCGCTTTACCCTTGCCAATACGCTCAATACCCACTTCGATAATTAAACTATCCGCGCCTTCAGCCAAGCGGTAAATGATGGTTTGTCGTATACCGTCAGCTTCACCAACCGTGGTGATTTCAGCATTGCCATCACGCAGCGCCGCGCTTACCTTAGCCACTGGAATCGCCGTCTCTTTGGCAAGCCCGGTCAGAATATTCGCGTAGGTCCACTGGTCATTCGCCAAGTCACAATGACCGACGTCGATCAAGGTACCGCCACCGGCCACTATTCCAGCATCATGGCCAACATCACTAACAGCGATACACAATTTACCGTTCGACAACCACCAATCGCCTATACCGGCAATACTGTCTGGGCCGCCGCGAGGAAAACTGTCCAAGGTTTCAAGTTTAATTTGTTCCGCGCGCAGCAACGATGGCGGCGGCGGCGCTTCTTCAACCGGTAAAAACTCTTCAAGCTGGGCGGTGTAGCCCTCGTCACTCTCAGCTGGTTCCGATTTCGACGCGGCAATCGCTGCCGCGACCAATAGCGGAACCAAGGACAAACCCCCAAGCCATTTTGCTAACACCATAGAAAATTCACGCAGCCATAATAAAGAGCGAGATACAGGCGCCAATACCAACCATGAAGCTTAAGGAGCGCAGAATATCCTTATTCGCAATATAAAAAATGGGGTAGAGAACTCGTGCAACAATAAAGACTTCGGCGGCAATCGCGGCGCGCTCGGGGGCAACGCCAGCCAAGTGCGCAATCACTACCGCAGCAACGAATATCGGCAAAGCTTCCCACGCATTTTGCTGGGCCGCAACCGCTCTTGCCCCGGCACCTTCAAGCTGCGCGTATTGCGCCCGTGGATGCTTATTATCAACACTACCCAATTGTTTAAACCGGAAATAGCCGCAAGTCCACGCACTGATTATCGGCAGTACACAAGCAATAAGTACGCACCAAAACGCTACCGTCATTCCCCTCTCCCCTCTATTGTTTTTTTAGTTAGGCTAATATAACCGGCCACCCCGAATGCGGGTAGCTTATCGTGCAATTAATCGCTAGTTAGGCTATTTCACCGCGCGCTGCACGCTGAGCTCTGGAATTTCGCTCGCCATGGTTTTCATTAAGTAGTCCCGAGCATCTTGGCGGCGCAGCTCACTCAGGGCGAATTGCGCCTCAAAAAACGGGAATACCGCGAGAGTTGTTAGCCACTGTTGCCGGATCGGATTCATTGCCTTAGGCAAGGGGTCCATCGTGCAGAGGTCTGTTTGCGATACAGTCAAAATGCCCTGCTCAGCGGTTCCCAATTCGTCAGTCCATTCCTCGTCTTGGCTTTTAGCAAGGCCACGGGTCACCATGCTACAACCGACCATGTCGGCGTTATCCAGCCAGCGAAAGTAGCTCCCTGGGGTAGCGAACGCGGTATGTGAGGCATCTTGCATCGTCACCAAAAGCGATCCTTTGACGTATTTTGGAATAGTCGCGGCATTGGTGTCGTAGTCGATCATCGCGTCAATCGGCGAAGCGACCATCATGAAGGGGATATCCCGCGACTCGTAAAAGCCCGGACCAAAGACAAACACTGGCCCCGCAATGGAGACCGCTGCGGCAATCCTTAAGTCTGCATTTTCCGGGTGAAATGCGGCCAATGTCGAGGTCATGCCGCCTAAGGACAAACCCATAACGCCAATGTGTTTTTCATCAATTTTTTCAAAAAACTGACTACTACTATCGTTGTCCCAGGTCAAAAACTGGTCGATTAAAAAGCTGATGTCGCCGGGTTGATTCACAACATCTTTCACTAAGGGGCCGCCGGGTGCGCGCATATGGGTCAACGGATAATCCATCGCCGCAACAATATAGCCGTGACTGGCAAAATGTTCAGCGAGGTAGCTTCCGCCAGTGCGCATCGACATAAACCCGTGACTGTAGATCAATAACGGCGCAGGCCCGGCCAAGTCTTCCGGATACCAAATACGGGTTTTTAAGCGACGTTCGTCACTGCCTTTAAAATCACGATTCGCCTGGCTTGGTCGCGTTGTATCGACCAATTCCACATCAAAATAGCCTACGCCATAGGCGCCTTTCTCCAACCACGCGCTACTCTGGGAGTCTGCAGGTAGTGGCGTCGGCAAATTGCCAAATCGCAAATACAATGCAGCGGCCACAATTAACACGACGATTAGCAATAATATCTTTTTAATCATGATCGACACTCAGTCACAAATAGAACTTCAAGGACACTAACTTAGCAAGGCGGCCCTCAGGACTCCACCTTTAGCATGCCCACCGCGCAAAAATACATTGATTCGACAGTGTAAAACCCAAAAAAGCCCCTAATAAGGGGCTTTTTGATTTTCTAGCCGTGCAATGTACGCTAATTAAGTGGAACTTCAGTGCTCAACAAATGCGCGTTCGATCACATAATGACCGTGAATTCCCGCGCGCGTTTCTTGGAATCCCGCCGCATTCAATAAAGCGCAACTGTCTTTGAGCATGCTAGGACTGCCGCAAATCATAAAGCGGTCGTCGCTGGCATTAAGTGCCGGCAGACCAATGTCTTTCATCAATTTTCCGCTGCGAATTAAATCGGTCAAACGCCCCTGATTGGTGTACTTCTCACGCGTCACCGTTGGGTAGTAAATTAATTTTTCCCGCACCACATCGCCAAAATATTCATGACTGGGTAAGTGCTCACGAATAAAGTCTTGGTAGGCCAGCTCGCTCTCGTAACGCACACCATGCACCAATACGACCTTGTCGAATTTCTCGTAGACTTCAGGATCTTTGATAATACTCATAAACGGTGCCAAGCCGGTACCCGTGCTCAGTAAATACAGATTCTTACCCGGCAATAAATTGTCTGCGACCAGCGTGCCGGTCGGCTTACGGCTGATTAATACTTCGTCGCCAATCTGAATCTGCTGCAATTTTGAGGTGAGTGGGCCGTCCGCAACTTTGATGCTAAAGAATTCCAGCTCGTCCTCGTAGTTGGCACTCACAATACTATAGGCGCGCATCAGTGGGCGGTCACCCTGCTGCAAACCGATCATGGTGAAATGGCCATTTTCAAAACGGAATGATGGGTCCCGGCTGGTTTTAAAGCTAAACAAGGTGTCATTCCAGTGATGTACGCTGGTCACACGTTCTCGAATAATATTACTCACTAGCTACCTCTCTTGCGGCGCGTAGCGCCGTCCCTGTATTCCTGATTTGCCAACAGTCTACGGGAGCGCTATGCTATCGGCAAAACGACTTATAATGATTTTTCATATCGGTTTTATTAATATGCACTATACCCTACGTCAGCTTGAAGTTTTCCTTGCCGCAGCCCACACCGAAAACATCACCCGCGCCGCGCAGCAACTCTCGATGTCGCAGTCAGCTGCGTCGAGCGCGCTTAAAGACCTAGAGCAACAATTCAACATCCAGCTTTTTGACCGTATCGGTAAACGCTTACAAATCAACGAATTGGGTCGCGCCCTGCGCCCACAAGCCGAAGCACTCCTTGATCAAGCTCAAGCCTTAGAGCAAGGCTTTCGACGCCACGATCAAGTCGGTGAATTGAAGGTGGGGGCCACGCTCACCATTGGCAACTACCTGGCAGTCGACATCATGGCGGAATTCATTAACCGCCACCCTGCAGCCAAAGTCGCGCTCAATGTCGCCAACACCGCCGCCATCAGTCAGCAAGTACTCAATTTCGATTTAGATGTGGGATTGATCGAGGGCGAATTACATCACCCAGATCTAGAAGTCACCAAATGGCGCGAAGACGAGTTACAGATTTTTTGTAGCCCAAATCACCCCTTGGCCAATAAGAAAAATCTGAGCAATGCGGATTTACTCGCGGCACAGTGGATCTTACGCGAGCCAGGCTCAGGAACACGGCAAGCCTTTGACCGTGCGTTGCATGACCTTTTACCCGATCTCAATATCCGCCTGGAACTACAACACACCGAGGCCATTAAACGTGCAGTGGAAACAGGCCTAGGCATTGGCTGCTTGTCTAAAGTATCTCTGCAAGGCTCACTAGAAACGAAACGTTTAGTCGCATTAGAAGCAAAATCTCGCGACTTTAAACGCTATTTTTACTTTATATTGCACCGTCAAAAATACCGCAGTGAGGGAATTCTGCGCTGGCTAGAGCTATGCCAAAACAGCTAGACAACAGCGGCGGGCTGCTTGCTTACCTTAGGTGCAACCCACAAGCCAATCGCCGCAGCAATAAACATTGTCACGGTCATCGGCCACATTTTCTCACTGTGAAATTGAGTTGATATTGCGCTGATAACACCGCCAATAAGATACTGCGCGCTACCCATTAAGGCCGACGCAATGCCGCTATGCTGGGGAAAAAACTGCAGCGCGCAAGCCTGAGAATTCCCCATTACACCACCTAATGAGCCAACAGCCATCATCACCAAGGGGACAACGACCCATAACGGCGGCGAAAATGCCGTCACTAACAACAGTGCACTACAGAATATGAAGAGCAACACCATCGCCTTGGGCAATATTTGCGCGGCGGGAATCGTATTTAATAGTCGATTATTAACGCGGTTAGCGACCGCTAGCGTGATGATATTGCCGGCAAAGAGCATCGAAAATACGGTTTCACTCTGGCCGTATAAATTGAGGTACACCAGCGACGCATTTGCCACAAAGGTGATCAACACACTAAAACCTAAGCTTTGGGCCAGCAGATAACCCATGGCAGTTCGATTTTGCAGCACAAATTTATAGCGAGTAAGCAAACCGTCGGTCAGTTTAGGACGGGATTCAGACGCCACGTTTTTAATAATCAAACTCGACAAAATACACACCGTAAGCGCGTATCCGGCCAATACTAAAAACACCAATCGCCAACCACTCAAACTATAAATTAAAGTACCAATACTCGGCGCGATCGCGGGTGCAATAATTGTGATAAGCATAATTTGCGAGAACAGTTTCGCGGTGGCCTGCCCCTCAGTGTGGTCGCGAATCATTGCCGGCACCACCACCGAGGCAAAACCGCCGCCGGCGGCCTGAAAAAACCGCGCAGCCCAAAACACCGAAAGTGAATCGGTTGCTGCCAGGGTTAAGCTCGCTACGGCAAAAACCGCTAAACCAAAGAATAAGGTCGGACGACGACCGGCATAGTCGCTAATCGGGCCACCAAAAAACTGGCCAAAACCCAGCCCCAACATATACAGACTCACCGTAACGGCAATATCCTGAACGGGCACCGCTAGCTCCGCCGCTATCGCCGGAATCGTTGGTAAATACATATCGATTGCTAACGGCGATAAAGCAAAAATAGAAGCCAATAACAGAATTAAACGCAGGGGTAGAACCGTGGAGGACATAAAGCACCTTTTATCTTTCCGGCGAGATAATAGCTGGAATTTATCTTTCCAGCAAGATAATATTCGACAACACCAGCCAACAACACCCCAAATAAACTTATGGACGACAAACGCATCAGCATTAAAGAATTACGCCAGCAGCAGGCGCGTCACTGGCCGGAGATGCACCGCGCCTCCAATCCCGCAATATTAAATATTGTTCGGGCCGGGGATCGATTTATAAAAGAAACGAATGCCGCCTTACAGATTTATCAATTAACTGGCGCAGAGTTTGATGTACTGGCGACGCTACGCCGCCAAGAGCAACCCTACCAGCTCAGCCCCACCGAGCTATGCAAAGCCATGCTATTCAGCTCAGGTGGCTTAACTAAGGTGCTCTATCGACTACAGAATGCCAGATTAATTTTGCGCCCAGAAAACCCCAACGACGGCCGCAGCCTCTTGGTTCAACTCAGCCCCGAGGGAATTACACTAACAGGGAAATTGTGTGCGACGATTGCCGCATTACACGAAAAGCGTATCGCCAAACTCAGTTCGGCGGAGCAAGCGACCTTAAGCCAACTACTGGAAAAGGCCTTTGCTGACGAAAATTAAACCGCGCTTAAAACACCCAACGCAAACGCCAAAAGAAATCAGCCTCAAGTTCATTCAGGCGATCACCATCAACCACATCATCCATAAGCGGCAGCGCCGCTAATAGTTCAGTCTCAAAACCATAACCCGGCTTTAGCGAGAAGCGAAAACCAGCATCAGCTAAACTCTGCGTCGCCGCTAATTCGCCACTGGCATTATTGAAACGCGTCGCGGCATATTCCGCAAATAGTGAAGTCTCCCACGCCAAACCCCACCATTCATGTTTACCATTCGCCGCGAGGTGAAAGTAATAACCGTCGTCACCAATCAAAACCCCGGGCAAATAAGCGCTCATACTATTCATGCCGCCAAGCACAAATTGTTGTTGCTGCGGGAGCTGGGTATTGTCGGCAAATTGGCCATTAAAATTTAACGCCAGTTCATAGCCCGGCGCCACCGCAAACTTATAACCTAGTTTAGGCTGAAGCAGGATAAATTCAGCTTCACGCTTACCTATAGCAACGTCATTACTTGTATCACTCGCAAAACTACCACCATCGCCAAAACCCGTTTTAATCGACAACTGCGTTTTCAAATACGAAGGGGCGTCAGCCAAGCTACCGCGCAGTGAATACTTACCGCCAACTTCCAGCGTTTGGTAGCGCTCTTCTAGGAGTGGCGCGCTTTGCCCAACGGCATGAATCTCTGAGCTGACGTGTTCAATTCGCTCAAATACCGTCCAACGTCGCACCGGATTGCTGTAAAGCACTTGCTCACCAGAAAGCGCAATACTGTCTATTTCCGCGTCCAAATTCACTGTTTCACTGCTGCCTACCACAGCGCAGTTCAGTAGCGGCGGCAAGCACAAACCGCCGCCACTGGTCGTTGTGGTCACGCTCGGGTGGCGCTGATATTCAATGTGGCTTGCTTCGATGCCATATAGGCCAAACCGAAAAGGGTGTTCAACGCCGATATCAAACTGCTGATAATCATCGCCATCGCCCGCCTCTCCGAGTTCTTCAAAAATAGTACGGTAGGCGACATTCAGTTCGGTGCCAGTGGTAAATTGATGCTTAACACCCGCCAGCCCAGCATAGCGGCCCAAGAAGCGACTGCCCTTATTATTCGCTTCCACAATAAAATCAGTCGCGTCGTGATCGGCAAGGACTTGCTCACGAAAATCGAGGATCACCTGATTATCGTAGTGCTGCTCATAGGCAATGCTATAAGCCAGGCCCGCGCGCTCAGCCTGCAAATCGGCCAATACGCGGGCACGATCAAACTCAGCCAAGCTTAAATCACTGTCGCCCACTAAACTCGCAAAATGAGCGGTTACCTGCGGATTACCTCGCACCCCTTTCACTGTCGCCTGACTCACCAAGACCGTGACGGTATCGTCCACACGATAATAACTCACGCTGACTAGTAGATGCCCTGCATTATAGTAACGCCGTGTCAGCGCTGTTATCGCCTCTGAGGGCGATATCGCCTCCGCCAATATGGCCTCAATTTGCGCGCTAGATAACTGAGTATTACCAATGACGCGAATATTAATACCGCCGATCGATGCAGTAATCGCAGCCGCGTCACTATTCGCAGCGGCCTCAATTTGGATATGACTTGCAAGCTGGGGGGGCATTACCGGTGGCAGATCAATTGCCATTCAAATTCTCCTCAATGGCCTACAGGGACTCAAGCCCCTGCAATGCGGCAAACAATAGTGTAAGGGTTAATCAGCATGGAATTCTTAGAGTCGCTTTAACTCAACACGGCGGTTTTTCTCTCGGCCCGCCTCAGTATCATTATCAGTTCGAGGCCTGGTTTCACCATAACCTTTTGCTACCAGACGATCAGCACTCACGCCTTGGTCCAGCAGGTATTTACGCACTGCACTGGCTCTGGCCTCAGACAGACGCAAATTATAATGCGCCGCGCCCAGGGAATCAGTATGGCCACCAATCTCAATACGCTGCGCATCAGATTGCTGAACAAGTTGCACCACGGTATCCAAAATCACTTTAGCGGCCGGGCTCAACTGCGAACTATTGAGCGCAAAAAACACACCATCAAGTGGCAATGCGCGGGGACCATCTATATAACAACCGTTCGCAAGGGTTTTAATACCCCGCGGCGTTTTTAAACATTGATCGTCTTGATCACAGACTCCATCACCATCGCTGTCTGCACATTGATAATCATCGGCCTGAATGCGCCCAACCGTAAATACCGGATCGATATTCGTTACCGGGACCAGTGCAGGCTGATCTTTTGCAGAACTTAGCGCGTCGATGCCGCCTACCGCGCCGCCCTCATCGGCAGACACTAAGCCGACATCCATTGCCAGCAAATCATCCGTCGCCGCCAAACTGCTTATCTCACTAAGCGGCCCAAGGGTATTTTCCAAACCCGTATCGAGCGTAGCCAAGGTGTCGTCGAGTTCAATACCTACCGCACTAGTAACTGGACTAACAATCGCTAATATACCAGTCTGATTTAATAGGTTTTCTAGCAGGCCGGCCTGCGCACCGACGGGTAAGCAGAGACACAATAAGCAGAGGCGTAGGCGCCGAGGAAAGATCATAGAAATAAGCACGTGTAAAAATCCGTTTTGGTCTATCAGCAATATATTATGCTGCCGTAAAATGACAATTAACTCCCTTGGCCGCCCTCGGAGATACCAAGAAACTGCAGATTAACACGCATTGCCCCTGCCAGCGCAGGGGGTTTACGTGGATAACTTTGATCAGCGCACAGTTTTTTAACAAATTGCGGACTCAGCCCAGTCAAACTGCCGGTGCATTAGTATGCTCGGCAATCACCGACGCCTTCGCCGTGGCGTACTCCGCGTCGCTCAATGCCCCAGATTGATGAAGTGAATCCAAGCCTTGCAGAGCATCGACCAGCGATGTTGGCTTAGCGGGTTCAACAGCCGGCTCCCCCATCATGGCGTCATTTGTTTCTGATGTTAAACCCAGCCACTGGCCAATTTTACGGAAGATCCGCGCAATACCCCGCCATAATTTAGGTAGCAGCCAAATTAACAACAGCAAGAAAGCGACAAAGCCAATCAAAAACAATACCGGGTGATTGAGCGCCATCCACAAGCCGCCAAACACCGCGACATCTTCGCTAATAGACGCCAACCAATTGCTGACCGGTTCAGGCGAGGTATTAATTAACATTCGGGTACTCGATTTAGCGGCATGGGTCACCGAGGTCACCGAACCGCCAACAATACCAGCCGCCAACTGCAGGGCGGGGCTAACATCCCCTACCGTATTGGCCGCCAGCAAGGCCCCGGCGGGAATGCGGATAAAAGTGTGCAGGGCATCCCAGCCGGTATCCACCCCCGGAATCTTGTCCGCGAAAAATTCCACCGCGTACATTAAACCCGCGGCCAAAATAACGGCTGGGTCCTGCACCACAGCCAAATTGTCCGGCAGATCAATGCCGCCAACCGATCCACCCAAGCCAAGTACCAAAATGGCCGCGTACAAATTCAGCCCGCTGGCCCAGGCAACCCCCATCGTTAGGGAAATAACGCTAATTAACTGCTGATACTCATCCACGGTGTTGCTCTCCGCTCAGACGTTTGGCAAATACCCAGCACAGGGCCGCCGCACTCAATTCAAATGACAAAGCCGACATTGTGTAAACCGACGCGCTACCGACCGCCAGCACGCCCACCAAGCGACCAAAGGCAATACCACCGGTGATAACACCGTTCATGAAAAGTACATGGCAGGCCCAGCGCGGCCGCCACAGCGCCCACAACGCGCTTAAACCTATCGCTAACTCCATACCGCCGTACATCGCCCGCAGCTCGATAGTGCCGTTAACCGAGAGAGCAGCCACACCGGCGTAATTTGCCAAGGCACCGGGGTCGACCAGTAACCACCCACCGATACCCAGCCACGCTAACGCTAAATATCCTAAAAACAGTCGCATGGCGTCCTCGCTTGGCGTGTTAACAGATTGAACTGACCGAAACCGTCATTCATTTAGACCGCTAAGGTCATACTCTTTCAATTCGAAATCGCTACTATTCTAGTTCATTGTGGAGTGCGATATGTCGACTGTAGAAGACTACCCTAAAAACCCCAATTATGGCCAAGGCTGTTATCGGCGCCGTATTCGGCTATTTTCTGAGCCGGGGCGGGTTTATGCAGAGCTGGAAGACACTAATCACGGTTTTCGCTGCACCATTTCCCACGATGGCGAAAAAGTCACCGATATACACAGCGAAACCCTGCGAATCCCCTTTGATACCTGCCCTGGTGCCGTCACACCGCTGCGCAAATTAATTGGCCTGCCCCTCTGTGACGACGTCCAAGCCTTAATTCCACTCACCGATGCACCGTCGAACTGCACGCATTTGCTCGATCTTGCGCTACTCGCCATTCGCCACAGTAAACGCACCCAACAAGAACTGATTTATGACATTTGCGTGGCTGATCAGCTCGACGACGTCAGCCCCGCAGCGGCAGAGGTTTATGCCAACGGAGTATTAATCCACCGCTGGCAGACGCTCCACTGGGAGATAACTGGCCCGGAGGCGCTGCAAGGCAAGGTTTTGTACAAGGGTTTTAGTAAGTGGGCATCTGAGCAATTCAATGGCGACCAACGCGAAGCGGCGTTTGTGCTACAAAAAGGCTATTTTGTCGCCAGCGCGCGTCGCTACAATATTGACGCCCAAGCGGGTCAGCCCGCCAATGATCACCGCGATGTCATGCTCGGCGTGTGTTTTAGCTACAGCGCACCACAAATTGATGTCGCAAGGCGCACGGCTAACAGTACTCGGGATTTCAGCAATGCCCCTGAGCGCCTGCTAAAATTCCAAGATGCCCGCTAGCAATGACGCATTGCGATTTGCAGTACAAAGATACGCATAATTACGAATATGTGCCAAAGCGAGTCGCCGCTACTATTACTACAGATTTTTTGACCCTTGCTCCTAACAACGGTCTCTCTAGTAGCACCCCCGCTTGGCACCCATATTTTGGGTGCTTTTTTTATGCCGCTAATATCAGCACCTGCACATCATCACTTCAACAGAAATACCACGGTCAAACTGGCGCTCACCGTCTCTTTGCCAATCAGCATCGGCGCCTGCGCACCCACTTTGGCGTCCATCATCATGGCCCGTTCATAAACAACCGGCGCATTCGCCCCCTCGTCGATGTGATAAACCCCGGCAAGCTTGCTGCCAAAGCCAGCGGCAAGGACCGCCGCCTTCGCTTTTGCATCGGCAATCGCGGCCTGCACAGCCTCAGCTTGCAAGGCCTCGCGGCGCGACAAGTCAAAACTAACGCTGCCCAATTCGCTGATACCCGCTTTGACCAAGGCATCCAACACCGCACCGTAACGCGACAAATCGCTCAAGGTAATATCCACGCTGCGCTCAACCCGCTGACCTCGCAACAGACGCTTGCCGTCTTGCCACTCATAGTCCGGGTAAATGCGAATCTGCGAGGCGCGAATATCACCTTCGGCCACGCCTTGCTCAGCGACCGCATTCAAAACTTGGGCCGTGCGCTGGTCCACCGAGCTTTTAGCATCTACTGCGCTATCTCGGGTTTCCGAGATTTGCAGCTGCAAACGCGCGATATCCGGCATTGCCTCAACCTCACCGCGGGCCGCAACAACCACATGCGGCGAATCAGGCAGGGTGGCGGCAAGAGCCACAATTGGCAGCGAAGCGCACAATACAAAGGCGACTGCACTATTCAAAATAAGGCTTTTGGCGTTTTTCATCAGTTGCTTCCTTATAGTTCGATTTTCAATTGGCCCACTGCCACCAAGCCAGTGTTTCTTGGCTAAATTCTGTGTAGCACTTTTTCATTTCAGCATAACAACAACACGACAGGGAGAATGCAATGACCGACCTTAACAATCCTGCTATTAACACTGCAGCCAATGATATGCGCGCGACCCTCGACCGCCAGCGCCAACTTTGCGACCAAGAAGGCGCGGTGAGTGCCGAACAACGAATTGACCGCCTGAACCGCGCGATCGATCTGATATTTGACAATCGTGACATTATTGTCGAAACCCTCGCCCAGGACTTTGGTCACCGCAGCAGCCACCAATCCCAGATGTCAGACATTTACGCCACCATAGAGTGCCTTAAGCACAGCAAAAAACACCTAAAAAAGTGGATGAAAGCCGAGAAGCGCAAAGCGCCCTTCCCAATGAATTTAATGGGCGCAAAAGCCCGGGTGGAATATCAACCCAAAGGGGTGGTGGGCATTATCGGTACATGGAACTTCCCCTTAAACACAGTATTTGCACCGCTCGCCGGTGTGCTCGCGGCGGGTAATCGCGCCATGATTAAATGCTCAGAAGTCACCCCAAAAACCGGCGAATTACTCGCAACACTGGCAGCCAAGTACTTCTCCAGTGATGAACTAGCCGTTTTTAATGGCGGCCCAGAGGTCGGCGCACAGTTTTCGGCACTGCCCTTTGACCATATCATTTTTACCGGCGCCACCAGCATAGCTCGCCACATTTTGCGCGCAGCCGCCGACAACTTAACGCCCGTCACCCTAGAGCTAGGCGGCAAATCACCGGTAATCGTCAGCAAAAGCTACCCGCTACAAGAAGCGGTGGAACGTATATTTGGCGGCAAAATTCTCAATGTTGGCCAAGTCTGTTTATCACCTGACTACGTTTTTGTGCCCGAGGATCAACTTGACGCATTTACCCAGGCGGCCACTGCGTATATCGCCAGCATGTTCCCGACCTTGCTCGACAATCCAGATTACAGCTCCGTCGTAAACGAGCGCCATTACCAGCGCCTCCAGAGCTACCTCGCTGACGCCCGTGAAAAAGGCGGGGATATTCGCGAGATCAACCCCGCCAACGAAGACTTTAGCCAACAGCAAGGCACCTTTAAAATTCCGCTAACCTTGGTCGTTAACCCCAACGACGATATGCTGGTAATGGAAGAGGAGCTATTTGGCCCGGTCATTTGCGTTAAAACCTATCGCCAAGTAGAAGACTGCATCAACTATGTTAACGCCCGTCCGCGGCCGCTGGCACTGTATTACTTTGGCAAAGACAAGGCGGAACAGCAGCACATTCTTGACCATACTGTGTCCGGTGCCGTCACCATCAACGACGTTATCTTCCATGTAAGTTGCGAAGACCTACCCTTTGGCGGCATTGGCCCCAGCGGCATGGGCAGCTACCACGGCTTCGACGGTTTTAAGACCTTTAGTCACGCCAAGGCCATTTATAAGCAAAGCAATATTAACTTCCAAAAGCTCGGCGGCATGATTCCCCCGTATGGCGACAAGGCAGATAAAACCTTGAATGCCATGATTCGCAAATAAACCCCAGCTAACACCGCCATATGCGCCTCAGCAATTGCTGCGCATATGGCGTTTTTCATCCTTAAAAATAAGCCACTGAAAAGCTACTCCCCAAGCACCTTAACCGCTATGCTGCAAAACTGAGTCGAACGACATAAAGAGGCCGCATTTGCCACAGACAACATTAGGATGGCGAGAGTGGATTAGCCTGCCCACACTCGGGATCAGCGCGATCAAAGCCAAAATTGATACTGGGGCCCGCAGTTCGTCACTTCACGCCTTCGACATTAGCGCAATTGAAGTGAATGGCGAGCCATGGGTCGAGTTCAAAGTTCACCCCCAACAGCACGAAACCGTCGAGTTCGTCACCTGCCGAGCGCCCATTAAAGACTACCGCCAAGTTACCGATTCTGGCGGTCACCGCAGTATGCGCTATGTTATAGAGACCAGCATTTGTATTGGCGGCGAGCAATTCCTTGCGGAAATGACCCTTGCCGACCGATCCCAAATGCTATTTCGCATGTTGTTAGGACGCACCGCCATGAAAAACCGTTACACCGTAGACCCCAGTCGCTCCTACTGCGCGAGTCAAAAGCCGGACAAATCCGCTAGCCAAATAATACCGAGCTAAGCCAGCCCACTGACGGGAACTAATTATTCGCGCGATGGATCTGACCACTCCGCGCTACACGCCAATACCAACGAGAATACCAGCCATGAAAATTGCCATACTGTCCCGAAACAGACGCCTTTACTCCACCCGTCGCCTCGTTGAGGCCTGTACCGAGCGCGGCCACGAAGTCCGGGTGCTAGACACCTTAAAATGCTATATGGAATTAAATTCCAGCGAGCCAGTGGTGTGGTACAAAGGCGAACGGCTCGAGGGCTTTGACGCAATTATTCCCCGGATCGGCGCCTCGATTACCCCCTACGGCCTCGCCGTTATCCGTCAGTTTGAAATGCTTGGCACCTATAGTTTGACCGAATCCGTTGCCCTAGGTCGCTCTCGCGACAAGCTGCGCGCCCTGCAGCTACTGTCACGTAAAAATGTCGGCATGCCAGTGTCCAGCTTTGCTCACGACGTTCACAACACCAAGGAGCTCATTAAACTCGTTGGTGGCGCACCCGTTGTTGTCAAACTCCTTGAAGGCACTCAAGGTCGTGGCGTGGTGTTGGCAGAAACCGCCAAAGCCGCCGAAAGCGTAATCGACGCCTTTCGCGAATTGAAAGCAGACTTTTTAGTGCAAGAATTTATTAAAGAGGCCGGCGGCGCCGATGTCCGCTGTTTGGTCATTGGCAAAAAGGTCGTCGCCGCCATGCAGCGCACCGCGGCAAGCGGTGAATTCCGCTCCAATCTCCACCGCGGCGGCACCGCAGAATTAACGCGCCTAACCCCAGCAGAACGCGCAACGGCGGTGAAAGCCGCGCAAATTATGGGACTGAATGTGGCAGGTGTAGATATTTTGCGCTCATCGCGCGGCCCGCTCGTCATGGAAGTGAATTCCTCCCCAGGCTTGGAAGGCATAGAAACCGCCAGCAAGAAAAATGTCGCCGCCGAAATCGTAAAATTCATCGAAGAAAATGCCGGCCCAAATAAAAACAAGACCCGGGGCAGGGGCTAAAACCACAACATGAAAAAACTAACCATAGCCGGCACCGACATTCCCGTTGGTTGCCGTACCCAAATAGAATTGCCTGTAGCACAACTGTACACCAACACCGAACTATCGATGACCGTGAAAGCGATTCGCGGCCGCAAAGAAGGGCCTACCCTGTTTGTGAGCGCGGCCATTCACGGTGACGAAATCAATGGCGTAGAGATCGTACGGCGCTTATTACAGCACAAAGCACTGCGCTCAATACGCGGCACCTTGCTGGCAATACCCATCGTTAACGTGCACGGTTTTCTCAATAACAGCCGCTATTTGCCAGACGGCCGCGACCTAAATCGCTCATTCCCTGGCTCCCCCAAAAGTTCGCTGGCGGGCCGCATGGCGCACACCTTTCTCAATGAAGTCGTGTTGCAATGCACCCACGGAATCGACCTGCATACGGGCGCCCGTCACCGCAGCAACCTGCCGCAGATCCGCGCAGATATAAAGGATGAATCTACCCGTGCTATGGCCGAAAGTTTTGCCGCGCCGGTTATTTTACATTCAGCAACGCGAGATGGTTCCCTGCGCGAAATCGCCAGCAATCAGAATATTCAGGTATTACTCTACGAGGCGGGCGAAGCACTGCGCTTTGACGAAGTCGCCATTCGCGCCGGGGTCAGCGGCATTATCAACGTCATGCGCCACATCGGCATGTTACCGCCGTCACGGAGCAAAAAGGCCAAGCGCAGCAGTATGATCACCGGCCAGTCCACCTGGATACGCGCCAATAGCAGCGGTGTATTGCGCGCACTCGTGCCGCTGGGAGCATTTGTCACCAAGGGCGACGTACTCGCGCTGATCTCAGATCCCATGGGCAACAACAGCGCAGACGCAAAAATTCTGGCTAGTGACGACGGTATTGTTATTGGCCGCACATTTTTACCACTGGTTTACGAGGGCGACGCCCTATTCCACGTAGCGAAATACAAGGCCAATATCGGTGAAGCCCTTGACCAGGTAAATGCATTTCGGGAGGAATTTGAGCCAGAAGCGTACTCCACCTCCGACGATTATGACGACCATCCACCCATTGCAGGATAACCACGAATACAGCAGCAGGTGGGTCTTTAAGCTTCCAACACTTGCCACTGTTCAATACAAAGCTCATTAAACGAAAGGCCAAGTGCTCAACGAGCGGCTAGCACTTGGCTTGGATGTTTTGGCGAATGCTAAAGGAATACCACATCTTTAAGGCCAGCAACGCAATATTGCCGACTATTGCAAATATAGATATTTGTCTTTCTCCACACAGCGCCTTTTTGTTCTCATATTTTTTCTACCGTGTATTCTGTCGTCCGAGTAACACTCTGTATACTGCTTCTTAAACGTCCCATCTTCCTGCAAATTAAATCCCATCAGCTCGGCCAGAATGTCCTTCCTCTGGGATTTCGGCACACCTTCATCATCAGCCGTAATAAAATCAATAAGTTCAAGTGGAGAGTCTTTATAAAAAATAAGCTCTGCTATTTCATTAGGGCCAACAGTCGCTCTACCAAGTATTTTTTTGGTCGGCCACTGATAGTCTCCATAAGCCAAATAAACTACCTCCGAGCAAGTGACCTTATTGGTAGAGTCAACGTTAAACCCAAAATCATACTTTTTCCCCACCTGTTCATTCAGATTGACAAATATTTCCAACAGACTATTTTCGGATTTATCCAACAGCCCTTTCACCCTAAGAGATGCAAAAGCATCTACGTCAATCCACTCATCAAGACGTGAAAAAACGGCCCCATGTCGCCTCATCTCAAAAATGGAATTTCCGCTTTCAATTTGCTGCCTGAACGGTTCTAGCGCTTTGCTTTCCCATACCCCCAACTCAATTAACTGCTCTTTCGTACCCAGCCAAATGGCATTATGCCCCCAGTAACCTGGTATTAAGTAGTCGGTTAACTTATAGGATTTCTTTTCAAAAATGATATCGAGCGGCTTCAACTTAGCAGAAATAGTCTCTTGCAATCTATTGCCAAACAGCCCACTTCGACCCCACTCTATTGGCCCAACAACAGCGCCTAACGAGCGACTTATAGAGCCTGTCGACACAAGGAAAAACTTCGCTAACACATCGCTAAAGTAGTAATCCAACTTTGCAAAACCATTCAATGACTCATTATTTTTAAATACTTTATAAATAACTGAGTCTTCATAACCAACAGGCCTTTTACTCTCGACCATATCTATGAGGCTGGGTATTTTTTGCTTATTTGACGGAGATAAAACTTCCCGAACAAACGCCTCAATCTTATTATCTAAAACTAACGACTGATCTTTAAGAATAAATCGAGTAGCTCTACTTTCCATATACTTATCATGGAGTAATTGTGTTCTTTCAATTAAATACAATTCAGCCAACGCTTCGCGCTCTTCACCACCCTTCTTTGACGACGCCAACAGATTGTTTGAAGCAGAAATATAGGCATCCCAACTATCTCTCACCAGCGTCAAAAACAAACCATTAACACTTGCTCTTGATGACAGGTAATCAAGGCCATAAATCCCTAAATTAAGGGTGTGCTCGTAAATAGCTAAATGCTTTTTATCCACTGTAAAAGTAGCGTTATTTCGAATTATATCTAAGTTATTCTCAAAAGCCGTGAGCTCGGATGAGTACACATATTTAGACGAAATTATAAGGATGAATAATAGAATTAATTTATTCACATATCACCTACGATATCTAAAAAAACATGCACTCCCAAAGTATATTTCCGAGAATATAATGTGCTCGCTACTACTTTTAATTGAGCAATTCCAGAGAAGGATATGCTCGAATCTAAATTCAACACAGAATACTAAATCTAGGCGTGGCTCGCTGCCGTTCGCGCACGATGGGGCTGACGACTTTGCAGATAACGGGGTAAATGCAAATCAACATCCACCATGTAAAATTGCTATCAGCCCTATATATTGACTAGTACGCAACAGGTGTGAAAACCATTGTACGATCTTGGAATCCAAAGCGATAATTCGTCGTTTGACCCGACTTAATTTCAACGAAAGTCTCTACCGGACTTGCCGCGCAGTTTCTATTCGGATGGGCGCGCAGCAAGTGTCGACCGTCAGTAACGTGCAGTACCAGCTTTTCACCGATATTGAGCGGAGCAATTTGTTCACGATTGAGCGAAATCAAAGGAATGCAAGATGAGCCCCTATAGCCGGCATCCCTATTAATAATAAGCACACCTGTATTATCACCAGGCGTACGATAATTCTCGGTCTTCCACAGGCCTACCTGCACCAGCGTGGAATTCTGGGTCGGCACGGTATTACCAATACAGCCTGACAATATCGTGACCGCAAAAAAAACAACTAATATTTTCATTTTGTAATACCTTTATGTCACGAAGACGCATAACGGTCTCTAAAGCTTAACGCTGACGATCGGCATAAACTCCACAGACTATTCCAATCTGACATCACCAGTGCGCTTCACAGTCACGCCATTCAAGAGCGAACTAGTACGCCCTATTTTTGATAACCACTAGAAGGCTTCGGCTTGTCATAGCTCACGCATCGCCTCTTTTCGATAGACCCCCTGCCGCCACACGCTCTGCAGGTATGCTTGTTTTTCCATTGGCTGCTAGGCAATCCAACTCTGCTGCCTGAATCTTCTAAACCATCCCCTCCACAGGTGCCGCAGGTAACAGTAGACGTCTGATATTGCAAACAACCGGCGACAGCGGAATCAGCCAGAAATACAGCCGGCAGCGCTGAAAAAGCGAATATGAAACTCCTTCTTTTCACGACATACCCTCATTAAATACCTAGATATTGCACCGCATAACTAATATCGCGACGTTTACTATTGTTACAACGGTGGGTAGCGTCCTTGCTAGAAGCACTGACGAATCAAGATGCTTTTCCATTCACAAACCCAATAAGGCATCACCGATACGCCAAGCGGTCGCATCCTTGCGCACTGCCCAGATTAGGTGACACCAACTAGATTTGCTCAGCATGTAATCTAACGCTATAGTTTATTCACCGCCTCCCCTAGATTGGGGAGAAGAGACTCATTACCGCGATAACGACTCACAAGACGTGCATCAGAACGCGCTGGCCTGGCTAATACCTTAGGAATGCAGAGCAGTAAATTATCCCAGCTGATCGGCGAGCTTTATCGACATGCACATCAAGCCGACGGATGGATGGCTTTTTTTACCCTGCTCGAAGCTGAAATTCCGTCCCGTTCAACAACACTGATGTTTGAGGAGATCGAAACCCACACAACAGATATTGTGTTATCGCGACACTTAACTGATGAGGAGTTACAGGTCTACGGCGAGCACTATATTCATACCGATGTTTGGGCCGAGGCCCTAGCTGACGCGCCGCTTTTTCAATTCTATAGCAACGAAGTGGTCGCGGACCGGCATTTTCTGTCATCAGAGTTTTATGCCGACTACACCAAGCCTCTAGATATACGCTACGCCTGCGGTACCTATATCGAAGACCCCGCAATTGGCCAAGCCTTCCGCGTTACCATTCAACGCGGCCATCAACACAAGCCTTTCAGCCGCGAAGAGCTCGACACACTTAACCTCTTTGTTCCTCACTTACAAAATGCCCTGGCGATATACAAACGCAATATTGCTTTAACATCATTACAAAGCGGCTTCGACTCAATCAGCAATATTCTGGACAGCGCCGCGTACTTGCTTCGCTCAGATGCGTCCATTGTGTCGCAAAATACCCTTGCCGAAGAATTACTCAGCCAAGACATTGCGTGTATTTCTGCGGGCAAACTGTCATTTCGACCACATAAATTGCGTCATTCCGTTGAAGAGCTCATGGCTGGTTTGCAGAAATTCACGAATAATCGTGCAACTAGGTGCCGTAACTATGCTCGCGCGGAACAGTATCAAATCAGCGTTGAGCCACACCTGCTGCCCTGCCTCGTTCCTGGCACACAAGAGCTAGGCGTACTTTTGCTAATCAAACGTATTGACAGCGATTTGAATATTGACTTGGCGGGACTCGAAATCTTATATGGATTGACCGGCACTGAAGCGAACGTCACCCGCTTGATGTGTAAAGGTTTAGTCGTAAAAGAAATATCTAAAATCATGAGCGTAAAAGAGAGCACTATTCGCTCACACCTTAAGGCGATTTATTCTAAAATCGATGTGCGCTCGCAGCCGGAGCTGCTTAGCAAAGTGATGTCATCACTCGCCAGAACAAAAATAGATCTGCTGTGATTCAAACCAGCGCGGGTTTCACAAAGCCGATTGAGATTCCAATCGCTCAACAAGGGGCTGCAGGTAATCCAACATAAAATCGCGGAATATTCTTATGCGCGCAGTGGTGCGCAAATCAAGATTGGTGAGCAGCCAGAAGCCCATTGGCTCCATTACCCCCTGCGCCGGAATTTGAATTAAATCAGGATCACTATTACCCAGCGAACACGGTAGCTCGCCAAATCCATGCCCCTGCCGAATCAAATCGTAGATAACATTGAGTGAATTGGAGCGATAGCGAATGGGCATATCAGGGTAACTCTGACGTAGCCACTCAGGCACGGCCTTGCCATCAAGCATCCAAGAGATCGCGCCCACACCGCTTTGGCCTGACAGGTAATCTTCCCAGACTGATTTACGACCAAACACCCCGTAATTAAAATTAGCGATTTTCTTACCAACGACATTCGGCGGTGGATCATTGGTGGTCCTAAAGGCGATATCTGCTGCATGCACAGCCAGATCCAACGACTCCTCCGACGCCAATAACTCCACATTGATACTTGGGTATTTTTCGCCAAAGGCCTTAAGCCCCGGCAAGAGAACCCGCTGTATGCAAACATCTAGGGCAGTCACTCGCAAGGTCCCACTGAGGTCTTGGCGATCGGCGCGTACGCTGCGCTCAATGGCACCAGCAGCCTCTTGCATCTGTTCTAAGCTGGGCAATATCGACTCACCAACCGGCGTCACCGACCAGCCAGAGGTAGAACGATCAAATAACGACGCCTGCAAGGTTTTCTCTAGAGCACTGATTCTGCGTGACACCGTTGTATGGTTCACGCCCAGCTTCTTGGCCGCAGCAGTTACCGAGCCCTCCTGAATCACCGCTAAGCAGTGACTAACATCACCCCAGTCTATGTCCTGCATATTTGCACCACCTATGTGTATATATGGTTATTTACCGCCACATACGCACAAACTACACTGGCTTCGTTACCGATACAACGACATTTGTTACCAAACGACCAATATGACGGTCACTCACTAGAAACAAGGAATATCGCCATGAAGACTATCCAACACATCGTTTTAACTTTTGGCCTAGTAATTGGCGCGCTGAATAGTGCACACGCTGGGGAGTCTACCAAAGAGCTCGTCAACACGTGCAAGACCAGCACCCTCGAAAAACTGACCGGCAGTGACGACTCTGCGCGCGCCAGATTCAAAGGTATCAGCGGCCCGTCCACGTCGCGGAAGGTAAAGCTATTGGTAATGCCCCAAGAGGGCGAGAACTACCGCGCAGAATGCTTTATCAATGCCAAAACCCAAGAAGTACTGAGCATTGAAAAACTGAGCTAAGCGGCACTACCCTTGCTCAACGAGCGCCTTAGGCGCTCGTTTTTTATGCCTGAAGTCTTTCAGGCATAAAACCTATGGCGAATCTGTAAAAAAGCCCCTCAATGAGGGGCAATGGGTGTATTCCGTTTCAGTCATCTAAGCTGCTTGGACTTCTTGAGCCGAGTCAGCCGTGCCCAATGGTCTGCGAATTAAGTAATCGAAGGCGCCCAAGGCAGCGGTTGCGCCACTGCCCACCGCAATAACAATCTGCTTGAACGGTGTAGTGGTTACATCGCCGGCGGCAAACACGCCAGGCATCGAGGTTTCGCCACGATTGCCAATCTCAATCTCGCCGCGTGGGCTAAGATCTACAACGCCTTTAAGGAACTCGGTATTTGGCACCAAGCCGATCTGCACAAAGATACCCGCAAGGCTGATCAACTTCACTTCGCCACTCTGACGATCGATATAACTCAGGCCAGTCACTCGATCACCGTCGCCGCGAACCTCAGTGGTTTGCGCACTGGTGATAATGTCGACATTTTTCATCGAGCGAGCCTTACGCTGTAAGACCTCATCAGCCCGCAAGCTACTATCAAATTCCAATACCGTGACGTGCGCTGTAATCCCGGCAAGATCAATTGCCGCTTCTATACCCGAGTTACCGCCGCCAATAACGGCTACTGACTTACCCTTAAACAGCGGGCCATCACAGTGCGGGCAGTAAGCAACGCCTTTGCCGCGGTATTCCTGCTCGCCGGGCACATTCATTTCGCGCCAGCGAGCACCCGTCGCCAACAACACTGAACGACTGCGGAGTACCGCACCACCGGCGACACTAACCTCAATGCTACCGTCTTCCGCTACCGACAAAGCACTGGCCTGATGCCCTGCCATTATGTCCACGTCGTAGGCCCCAACGTGAGCCTCTAAGTTGGCCACCAGTTTAGGGCCTTCGGTTTCACTCACCGAAATAAAATTCTCGATGCTGACAGTATCCAATAGCTGACCGCCAAACTTATCAGCCAACACCCCCGTGCGAATACCTTTGCGCGCAGCGTAAATTGCTGCCGACGCACCAGCCGGACCACCACCAACCACTAACATATCGAATATGTCTTTCTCTGCCAGCTTTTTAAGACTTTTCGCACCGGCGTTTTTGTCTATCTTCTTCAAAATATCAGCTAAGCCGATACGCCCTTGAGAAAATTGCTGGCCGTTCATAAAAACAGTGGGCACCGCCATAACCTTGCGTTCATCCACTTCCTGCTGAAACAGTGAACCATCAATCATCTCGTTAGAAATTTGCGGATTGATCGCCGCCATTACATTTAACGCCTGAACTACCTCAGGGCAGGTCTGGCAGCTTAAAGATATATAAGTCTCAAAGCGGTATTCGCCCTCGAGATTACGCACTTGCTCAATTAACTCGTTATCCACCTTCATAGGGTGACCGCCGCTGTGCAGTACCGCCAACACCAAAGAGGTAAATTCGTGACCAAGCGGCACCCCAGCAAAGCGCATCTCAGTGCCACTAGCCACTGAACGCACGCCCATTGCCGGCCGCCGCGCTTCTTGATCATCACCCTGAACAACCGAAACCAAAGCAGAAAGCTCAGATATCTCATCCATCAGACTTTCAAGCTCCCGGGATTTATCTTGGCCATCGAGATACGCGACCAGCTCTACCGGTGTTTTAAGATTTTGGAGATAGGCCCCCAACTGGGTTTTCATTTTCGCGTCTAACATGGTGACTCCCGTGAACATCAGAATTCGTTTTTAATCTTTAGAAAAGGCCCCGCTTACGGGGCCAATATGGAGTATTAAATCTTACCGACGAGATCCAGTGATGGAGACAGCGTCGCCTCACCTGGCTGCCATGCAGCAGGGCAAACTTCACCATCGTGCTCGGCAACGTATTGAGCGGCTTGCACCTTGCGCACTAACTCTTTCGCGGAGCGGCCAATGCCCAGATCGTGCAGCTCAGCGACTTTGATTTCACCCTCGGGGTTAATCACAAACGTACCGCGTAACGCCAAACCATCTTCCTCAATCATCACACCAAAATTGCGCGAGATTTTACCGGTTGGATCACCAATCATTGGATACTGAATTTTGCCAATGGTATCGGAGCTGTCATGCCATGCTTTGTGCGTAAAGTGGGTGTCGGTAGATACTGAATAAACCTCTACGCCCATCTCCTGTAGCTGCGCGTAGTGATCCGCCATATCGCCCAGCTCCGTGGGGCAAACAAAGGTAAAGTCGGCGGGGTAAAATACGACAACAGACCATTTGCCCAACAGGTCGGCGTCGCTGACATCGACAAAATCACCATTGTGGTAAGCGGTGGCTTTAAAGGGCTGGACCTTAGTATTAATAATCGTTGGGAACATGCTGTGATTCCTTGTGTAGTCATAATGAAAAAGGCTACGTGCCTTAAGCTCAGTGACCATACTAGGGAAAACGTTTTATTAGCACCAATCAATCGTTGTTATAGAATTGATAGATTATTGCTATCGAACATGGAGCCATCTCTATCAAGCCAACGGCAAGCTAATTAGCTCATTGAAGTTTATATAAAACGCGATATGATCAAGGACAAGAGATGTTTTGGCAGAAATATTGGGCGACACTTCGTTTGACCAGTGCTCGTGAATTCCACAGCAATTCGCTCTTTGACTATTCCTGATATTTGCGACGCCATACTGGATCCCTATTTTGGCAAGAGGACAAAAGTGGTGTGTGGCCCGAATTTTAAAACGAATAGGCGTACCCCACGACGAGTACCTCTGAAGTGGTTCCCTAATCCTTTTCCCCTAACGATACGCTAATACCTAAGCCAACCCCACAAACTACCACAGCACATTTAACGAAGGACATTCACACTCAAAATGACAGATATTAAGGGAGGTACAAACCATGAAAACGAAAGCAAAATGTTTATGTGGCTCTGTTGAAATGGAGATTGAGTTACCAAATACGGTAACGGAAATAGCCGCATGTCACTGCAGCATGTGCAGAAATTGGTTAGGCGGACCAATGCTGGCAATTGATTGCGGCATTCTGAAATCAGTGAATGATGAGTCATCTATTACTCGCTTTCAGTCGTCCGAGTGGGCAGAAAGAGGATTTTGCAATAAATGCGGTACAAACCTTTTTTATTATTTAAAGCCAGCCGATCAGTACCATTTTTCAGTGGGCGTGTTAGAAAGTGATCTACAGGTTAAGCTTAGCCATCAAATTTTTATTGATGAAAAGCCCGACTACTATAGCTTCGCGAATGAAACACAGAATATGACCGGTGCGGAGGTGTTTGCACAGTTCGAGAGTGAGCAATAGATCAACGCAATTGACTGCACTGGACTATTTTGACTCTTAAAATTTCGACAAAAACGTATTTAACTACTATTGAAAATATTTCTAGGGGATTTTTTAACCCCTAGAAATAGTAAGTCATTTACAAATCTTGAAACGGAATCGCGCCAAGGTAATCCATTTTACCGACTTCCACGCCGTGATGACGGAGGATGGCGTAAGCTGTGCTGACATGAAAATAGAAATTAGGAAGCGCGAAGCGCTGCGCAAAATCTTTGCCTAGCAAATATTTCCCCTCAAACCATGGCAATACCACTTTGCGCTCTTCCGCCCCAGCAAAATCTGCCTCGCTAAAACCAGCCAAATAATCCTGTACTGATTTAATTCGTGCCTTCAGTTCGGCCATGGTGGTTTCAGCATCTTCGTGCTTTGGCGCGCTATCGGCTTTGCCCGTTAAACGCGCCACACCCAATTTGGCCGAGTCGCAGCTTATTTGCACTTGGCGAATTAAATTAAATTGGTCCAGCGCCAACCGCGAGGTAAGCAAGGCATCGACATCAATTTTTCTACTCTCGGCAAATTCGGCGCCTTTATCCAAAATAGCGCTTAAGTTAGTCAACATCGTACTAAACTGAACGACAGTAAGATCGTAAAGCATGGACACACCTCCTTAGCATTTAATGACTAGCCTCCCAGGTAAGGAGGCATGGTTTTAAGATTCCATTTCAGGATTCAAACTCGACCTGCGTATATTCTTATTTAACAAGCTCTTTTACGCGCAATACGCCTAAATAGCTAGGCTGCGCCCACCATCCACCGCCAGAATCTGACCAGTGATATACGGCGCATCGGCCACTAAAAACACCACCGTCTTGGCAATGTCGCCAGCCTCACCTTCGCGCCTCAGTGGCACTCGCTCTGCTACTGCTTGTTTTTCTTGCTCCCAATAGGCTGAGGCGTGATCGGGCCACAATATATTGCCGGGCGAGATGCCATTCACGCGCACAGCCGGCGCCAAATCCAAGGCTAGAGACTGTGTCATCATCGCCACCCCCGCCTTGGCCATGCAGTAAATACTGTGGCTGGGCAATGGATTTTTTGAGTAGATATCGACCAGATTAATAATGCAGCCACTGTGCTTGCCTAATGCTGGCGCCAAGGCCTGAGACAGGAAAAACGGCCCTTTAAGATTGCTGCCCATCAGGGCATCCCAATCGGCTTCAGTGGCCTCGCCAATAGGCGTGGGATAAAAGCCAGAGGCATTATTAATGAGCACATCCACTCGCTGCCAAATGCCTAGCGCTTGCTCAGCTAGCGCCTGCACATCGGCAAGCGCGAGCAAATCTGCGGCGAGTGCTACCGCTGAATCTGGGCGCTGCCCATTTAGCTCGTCACGCAGCTGGCAAGCAGCCGCGCTAGAATGCCGATAATGAATAATTATTCGGTAACCCCGCGCATGAAGACGGCGACAGATTTCAGCGCCAATGCGCTGAGCGCCACCTGTTACCAACGCAACAGCGGGCTCACTCACAGCCATTTGCTCAGTTTCTCGGGCAGTCGATAATCGCGGTCAACTAAAATCAAAATGCGCCGCCATCAACCGGGCCGATCAAGCAATCGATACCTTCTTCGCGAATAGTGGCCTCAATTTCGAATAGCGCATCGGCGTCGGTTTCGAAGGGGTCTTCCCAGGCGGTTGAGTTATTAAACTCGTCGTAGACCTCTAAAAGCCAGCCGCCCTTGCCGTCCTCATAAATTTCAACACGTACTGTTTTTCCGTCTTTTTCGATGCTGCGGCACAGCGGGGACATTTTGATCTCGATATCGTCTGACATGCACTCTCTTCTCTGAATTGGCTGTTTAGCGTTTTTCACACAACATACCTGAATTCCATGACATTCTGAAATATTCTGTAAATTTTCCACAAAGGCTCGGATTAATGCCCCAGGTCGAGCCTGATCGCCATCGGCGTCCTCGACCTTTTGGCCCGAAACCCTTATAATACGGCCCCCTTCTTTTCATGCTCAACCACATATTACGTTTAACGCGTCCGGGAATAGCCTCTTGATCTCTACAGCAAATATCACCATGCAATTTGGTGCCAAGCCATTATTCGAAAACATCTCGGTTAAATTTGGCGGCGGCAATCGCTACGGCCTCATCGGCGCGAATGGCTGCGGCAAATCCACGTTCATGAAGATTCTGGACGGCAGCCTGAAGCCCAGCTCTGGCAATGTGTCTATCGACCCCAATGAGCGCGTCGGTAAATTGCACCAGGATCAGTTCGCATTTGAACAGTACTCGGTTATCGACACCGTGATCATGGGCCACACTGAGCTGTGGGAGATCAAGCAAGAGCGAGACCGCATTTACTCATTACCTGAAATGTCGGAAGAAGACGGCATGAAAGTCGCCGACCTAGAAACCCAATTCATGGAAATGGACGGTTACAGCGCCGAGAGCCGCGCTGGCGAATTTTTGTTAGGTGCGGGTATTGAGCTTGGCCTGCACTTTGGCCCCATGAGCGAAGTGGCCCCCGGCTGGAAATTACGGGTGCTGCTCGCCCAGGCACTGTTCTCTGATCCAGATATTCTGCTGCTGGACGAGCCGACCAACAACCTCGACATCAACACCATTCGCTGGCTAGAAGACGTGCTCAACCAACGTAAAAGCACCATGGTGATTATTTCTCACGATCGCCACTTTTTAAACGCAGTGTGCACTCACATGGCCGACATCGACTATGGCGAGCTGCGGGTTTACCCCGGTAACTACGACGACTTTATGACCGCTGCCACAGCCGCGCGCGAACGTCTACAGTCACAAAATGCCAAAAAGTCCGCGCAAATCGCCGACCTTCAGCAGTTTGTTAGCCGCTTCTCCGCCAACGCCTCTAAAGCCAAGCAGGCGACCTCGCGGGCCAAGCAGATCGACAAGATCCAGCTCGACGAGATCAAAGCCTCTAGCCGCACCTCGCCGTATATTCGCTTTAAACAAGACAAGAAATTGCACCGCGCAGCACTGACCCTTGAGAACATCGGTCACGGTTTTGACGAGCCTTTGTTCGCCAAAGGCAGCATGATATTAGACGCTGGCACCCGCCTCGCGGTTATCGGTGAAAACGGCGCAGGTAAAACCACTTTTCTGCGCTGCCTGATGAAAGAACTGGAAGCCCAAGAAGGTGTGGTCAAATGGGCCGAAAACGCCAGCCTTGGCTATTGCCCACAGGACAGCACTGACGACTTCGACAATGACCTCAATCTGTTCGACTGGATGAGCCGGTGGCGCAAGCCCCACCACGACGACCAAATTGTACGCGCCACCCTCGGTCGACTGCTGTTCTCGTCAGACGATTTCAACAAGAAAGCCAAAGTCTGTTCCGGGGGGGAGAAAAACCGCCTGTTGTTCGGCAAGTTAATGATGATGGACACCAATGTCTTAATTATGGACGAGCCTACCAACCACTTAGACATGGAAGCCATTGAAGCCCTGAACTTGGCACTAGAGCATTACGACGGCACCTTGATCTTTGCTAGCCACGACCGTGAGTTTGTTTCGTCGCTCGCAACTCGCGTGCTTGAAATCAAGGACAAGAAGTTTAATGACTTCCAGGGCACCTACGACGAGTTCCTTTCTCACGAACTCAGCAAGGCAAGCTAAGTCACCCCTACTGAGAAGCGTTTAGGCGCTTCTCAGTATCGCTGCATCCCCATATCAACAGCCGTTTATCGCCTCAATATTGACACCGTCAACTTAAATCGCTAGCTTGACACCGTCCAGATAGCGAGAGCAAGGCAATGAGCACCGGAAATACACACTACCCACACCTATTTACCCCCCTCGACTTAGGCTTTACCAGCCTCAAGAACCGCGTAGTTATGGGCTCAATGCATACCGGTCTAGAAGACCGTTTTTGGCAATTCCCCAAGCTGGCA